>Ga0208827_1000109_pt1 | contig 71064 bp, 86 predicted proteins | sample Sb_taG_5_FD_187709 | JGI IMG/M metagenome (GOLD analysis project Ga0208827, IMG submission 187709) | Peat soil microbial communities from Weissenstadt, Germany - Sb_50d_8_FC metaG (SPAdes) (version 2) | ecosystem: Environmental > Terrestrial > Soil > Wetlands > Peat | place: Germany... | reverse complement strand
TACCATGAGCGGCGAGAGTCCGGCGGAGGGCTCGTCCATGATCAGCAAACGCGGCCTTCCTGCCAGTGCCTTGGCAACTGCGAGCATTTTGCGCTGCCCGCCACTCAAGCTGCTGGCGAGCGAGTGGCGCCGGCGCTCGAGCTCCGCGAAAATCAGGTAGAGCTCCTGAACGCGCGAACTCAGTTCCGCGCGGGCGAGCAAGTGCCCGCCGATACGTATGTTCTCGTCGATGCTGAGATCGGGGAATACTCCCATTTCCGACATAAAGGCAATGCCGCGCCGAACCCGACGATCGATACGGAGGTGGGTTATGCTTTCGCCGCCAAAACGAACCTCTCCTTTCCATGCGGGAAGCAGGCCGATCAGTACCTTGAGTAGCGTGGTTTTGCCGGCGCCGTTGGCTCCGAGCAGTACAACGGTCTGGCCTTCATGCACTGCGACGTTGGCGCCCCAAAGCACTTGCACGCGCTGGTACCCAGCTTCCAGCGATTCGCCCTTAAGAAGTTCAGCAGACATCGCTGCCTCCGAGGAACACGCTTACAACCTGCGGGTCGCGCACGGCTTCGCTTAGCACTCCCTCAAAGATCTCGTGCCCCGCGTTGAGGACGATCACGCGGTCGGTCACTTCGGCGATGAAGCCCATCAGGTGCTCAACAACCAGCAGTGCGATTCCTGAATTGGCAAACTCGCGCAGCTTGCGCGCAACGCGATGGAGTTCGGCCTGAGGCAGGCCGGCGGCGAGTTCATCCACTAGAAGCAGCCGGGGCGCGGTCGCCAGCGCACGCGCTAAATCGAGCATCTTCTGCTGCGAACTGTTCAAGTCCGCCGCCGCCCGGGAGCGATACGTGTCGAGTTCGAGGGACGCCAGTATGGCGTCGGTGTCGGTCTGCTTCCCGTTGGCCGCGCCATACGTTGCAGCAATGTCGACGTTGTCTCGTACGGTCAGTGCCAGGAAGGGCTGGGGTACTTGGAACGTGCGATTGATGCCGAGCCGCACCCGCTTGTGCGAGGGCAGCCTTTCGATCCGTTTCCCCAGCCAGCAAAGTTGCCCTGCATCGGGTGGGTAGATACCAGAGATGATATTGATGCAGGTGGTTTTGCCCGATCCGTTGGGTCCGACCAGGCCCAGCACCTCGCCCGGCATGAGATGGAAGCTGGCGCCGTCCAGCGCGCAGAAACCGCCGAAGCGTTTAACCACCTTGTCGACGCGGAGCAGAGGAGTCTTCTCCGCCGATTGATCAGGGGACATTGATCCCCCACCGCTTAAGGAGCGGGAGTACCCCATTTGGCAGGAACGAAACCAAAGCCATGATCAACATGCCATAGATGAGTTGAAAATACTGTGGCGTCGCGATGCCGATGCCATTGTAGATCCCGTAGAGTATCGCGACTCCGCTGATAGGGCCGACGATCGTGGCAGTTCCGCCGAACAGGGCAAATACTATCGCGAGGATGCTCATGCCGAGGTCGAAGACCGTTTCCGGATAGAACACGGAAATGTACCAGGCGTAAACAGCACCGATTAAGCCTGCAATCAACGCGCTGAGCAGCCAGGCAATTGTACGCCCGCGCACCACATCCACACCGGCCATGCTGGCGCTGACCGGATTTTCTCGAATGGCCTGCAGGGCCAGGCCAAAGCGGGAATTCCGCAGATAGACGACCACCAAGAGCGTCAAGGCAAGGATCGCAACTGCGACGCTGTAGGCAAAGCGCGGCGCGTATACGCCGCTCAAGCGGATGCCGTACGGCCCTTGCGTGACGTTCGTCAGATTGGGATTCGAAATGATCTGGGCAACTACTTCCGATGCCGCGAGACTGGCAATCGAGAAGTAGGCACCTTCCAACCGCAGCAGCGGAGTGAGAATGATGCCGAGGATGAACGCAGCCAGCGCGCCCGCCACCAGCGCGAGGAGGGGAGGCGCATGCATATGCAGTACCAGAAGGGAAAATCCGTAAGCGCCGGCACCGAAGAATCCCACATAACCGAAAGGCAGATAGCCCGTAAAACCATAGATCACATTGATCCCCTGCGCCAGCACAAGGAAGACGACGAAGTTAAAGAGCAGCAAGTGGTTGCTGTAAACCCACGGGAGAACTGCAAAAGCTGCCACCACCGGCACCAGCACAAAGATCAGGTGGCGAAGCCCGTTACGCATGCCGCACCCGCTTCCCGAGCAGGCCTGTGGGCCGTACCAGAAGGATAAGGATGAGCATCAAGTATGGCAGCAAGTTCGCCCACGAACTGGCATACGTCTGCATGAACATCAGGGCAACACCATAGATCATGCCGCCCAGAACCGTTCCGAGCGGCTGTCCGAGCGAGCCCATCACGATAACCGCAAACGACGTGATCGTGACCGGTACGCCCATCGCGGGCAGAATGCTGCCGAACATAAACGGCGCCAGGACCCCGGCCACAGCGGCGAGCGCCAGGCTGATCCCGAACGCCAAGGCGGAGACGGCATGCACGTTAATCCCCGTGCTCAAGGCTTCGTCCCGCTGCGACATAACCGCGCGCGTGACGTAGCCGATCCGCGTTCGGTACAGATACAAATAGACCAACGCGATGCAGACAGCACTGGCGATGCCACTGACCATCCAGGAGGCAGGGAATGTCTGGTTCAAGATATGCCAGGGTTCGCTGCCCAGCACGTCTCCGGGGATCGAATACTCGCTCGTCCCGAAGCCGATGGTGGCGCACGCCTCGATGACCTGCGACAGGCCGAAAAACAAAATTAGCGAGAGCATCTCCGGGTCCTTCGACGCCTGCAGCCGGGGCACGAGCAGGTAGTAAAGCGGCCAACCGATGAGCGCGAAGGCAACGAAAACAATGGGCATCGAGAATATGGGATTAACTCCCCGCAGCGTGAAAAGCCAATAGGCCGCGAAGCCGCCCAGCATCAGGAAGTCGCCATGCGCCAGATTGACGACCCGCATGACGCCGAAAACAAGGTTCAGCCCTAGCCCAATCAGGCTGAAGTAGAGACCGAACAGCAGTCCTGCAATCAGGGCATATTCCAGCATCGAACTCCATCGTGTGCAGCAAGCCTCGGGAAGCCGGACTCAAATTGCCGGCGCGCACTCCGTCTGCTGCAATCTGTCACGGCGCAGGATAGGCCGGTTTGCTGTCTGCCAGGTCGCGCGGATAAACGATACCTAGTCTCAGGCCACCCTTGCCATCGGGAACGAGCTGTCCAAGGGGTTGGATCTCGCCGGTCTGCGCTCCGGTCTCGTCCAGTGCGAAGTCGCCGTCGAGCGTTTTTAACTTGCCCGACTGCGCGAAGATGGCCTTGCGCAGTGCCAACTGGTCGAGGCTGTCGGTGGTCGCCAACGCTCGATCCAGCACCAGCCCGGTCGTGTAGCCCGCAACCGAGTTGAAGCCGAATTCCACGTGGCCACCCTGGTATTTTTTGTCCCAAGCCGCCTTGAATTCAGCGAGCGTCATGCCAAAGTTCGGCTTATAGCTGATGGCCGAGGAAGTGACATACGTGTAAACGTATTGCAGGGCTTTGGGCCCGACCGCGCGCTCGACCAGTTCAGTCTCCAGGCCGGGATAGATGCCAAACATCCATTTGAATTTGATTCCGCTTTCCTGCACGTTGCGAAAGAAAGCGATGTCATTACCGGGATAGCCAAGATGCACGACCGCATCCGGATTGCTGGCGCGAATATTTTGCAGCAAAACGACGTAGTTCGACGTATTGGTGGCAACACCGTTGTCATAAACAATCTCGAGTTTACCGGCATCCTTCAGGAATTTGCGTACGGCAGCGGCCTGTGTTCCGGTGTAATCGTTGGTCGCATACAAGATGGCCACGCGCCGAATGCCTAGCTGATAGCCTTCCGTATTGAGGAAATCCCCCACGTATTTGGGCCAGATACTGGAGATCGGATCGGAGATCAGCACGATGTAGGGGTTGTCTTTGGTGAAAAACGTGGCACCTGTGCCCGTCTGATCGATCAACAGCATTTTGTGATCGCGCGCGATGGGGACCGCAACGGACGTGAGCACCGAGCCGGAATCGGCAACCAGGATGTCAACCTTGTCCTGCGTGATGAGCTGGTTATAAAGCGTGGTCGCCGTGGCTGTCGAACTTTGATCATCGTAAGCAATGAGCTTGATTGGTATCTTCTTATTGAAGGGCCTTACGAGTACCCCCCCTTCTTCATTTTTTTGTTCGACCCAGAGCTTCAGGCCGTAGTACACGGGCATGGAAATCGCGGCGAACGGGCCGGAGGACGCGTAGAGCGTGCCAATCTTGATGTCTTTAGGTGTCTCGGCCGCATCGGCGGGCGTCAGCATGGAAGCGAGCAGGCAGATTAGGGGGAGCGGCAGCAGTCGTCGCGATTTCATCCTCGTTAGACCCTTTCGGAAGAGAATTGCATGCAAACCTGATTCGATCCCTGGAAAGCAGCCCGTTCTCCCTGAGATTCGCGGAAATCATAATAATCGGGAAGAAGAAACACAAGAACGAATGTTCACTCGTCACGGGCGCGGTCCCCGGAGGCCACCATCGCGTTACCATGCAGCCTTGAGGGAAGGATGATACGCTGCAGTCTGCCAGGTAACGATCAGTGACATCTCCTGTTCTCGACGGTCTGCGTGTTCTCGAACTGACGGAAGCGCTTGCCGGCCCCTACTGCGCCATGCTTCTCGGCGATCTGGGTGCTGACGTGGTCAAGGTCGAGCGGCCCGGAGGCGGTGACCAAAGCCGCTCCTGGGGACCGCCGTTCCTCGGAAGCGAATCGGCGTACTTTTTGGCAGCGAACCGCAACAAGCGCTCGCTGACGCTGAACTACGACCATACGCAGGGCCGAGCCATCTTGGAACGCCTCGTTGCGACCGCCGATGTGCTCATTGTGAGCAGTCCTTCACCCGCATCCCTTACGCGCAGGAACATTGATCCCGAGACTCTTTTCGCACGGCACCCGCGACTGGTCTATTGCGCCATTTCAGGCTACGGGTTTACCGGACCGAAGGTGGGGTTGCCGGGGTATGACATCATCGCCCAGGCGGAAGCCGGCGTGTGGAGCTTTACGGGAGAACCAGACACTGAGCCGGTTCGCTACCCTATTGCTATTGCCGACATCACGTGTGGGCTTTATTCCGCCGTGGGCATCATGGCCGCGCTGCTGGCAAGAGAAAAATCCGGCCGCGGGCAGTTCCTCGACATGGCATTGTTTGACTGCCAGCTCACTTGGCTAGCGAACATCGGCAGCAACTACCTGAACGCTAACCAAACGCCAACTCGGTGGGGCAACGCTCATCCCAGTATCGTGCCTTACCAGGTATTTCGTGGTGGTGATGGCCGACATTTCGTAATTGGAGTTGGCACCGAGCCTCTTTGGAGACGCTTCACAGTCGTGCTCGGCAGCGAGGAAAGGCTGGGCCGCGATTCCCGTTTTCGCACCAATGCCCTGCGGGTCCAGCATCGTAAGGAACTCATTCCCCTGATTCAAGATGTGCTTACGCAGCGCCCCGCCGAAGTGTGGCTGGGACGACTGGCCGAAGCGCAAATCCCCGCCGCCGCCATCCGCAGTGTCGGAGAGGCCCTCAACGATCCGCAAACGCTGGCGCGCGCGCTGATCGTGGAAATCGAGCACCCTGCGATCAATAGGGCCCGCAGCATCGCAAATCCGATTCGCCTCTCGTCTACTCCTGCCCTATACCGTTTGCCGCCTCCCATGCTGGGGGAGCATTCGGAAGCTATCTTGCGCGAGCTCGGATATTCCCCTGACGAGATCGCGGTCGCCAAACGGGACGGAGCGATCTAGAGACCCGGGAGACACGAATCGCGGGTCTACTGAACTACGAAGACCTCTAGAGGTCCGGGTCAGAGGGCATCGATCGCCACCGCGCGATGGAGGGCGAGAGGGATCGACGCCGTTGCCACTGCGGTGTGGCAGACGGCGGGAGCAGAACCCCATAGACACCTACTGTCTAGGTATTCGACCGATCAGTTGGAGAGTGGTCGGCCAACCGGAAGTTATCCAGAAACGGGCTTCGAGACCATTAGCCTCCAACTGAACCACCATACTAGCGCGGCGTAGGAGGCCGCCGGTATGGCACATCGGAAGACATCGAAACGCTCCAAGGTAAAAACAATCCTACGACTAGCGGATTTGGAGCAGTCGAAGAATGCTGTTCTTCACTCGCTCGGCGCAGCCAGTTCGCAAGAATCATACGGTCATGCCATCGACGAATTCATCGGGTGGTACTGTTCCGAGCCACGTCTGGCATTTAACCGAACTGTCGTCCTTCGCTACCGATTCTTTCTCGAACAGAAGAACCTCGCGCCCTCCACCATCAACGTGCGCCTCGCCGCCGTGAGGCGTCTCGCCTATGAAGCCTCAGATACTGGCCTTCTGAGCCCTGACCTGTTCGCAGGAATCCGTCGAGTGAAAGGCGCAAAGCGTCTGGGTGTGCGGATTGGTAATTGGTTGACTGTGGATCAGTCCAAGACCTTACTCGGTGGGCCACCGGCAGACCACCTCCGAGGCAAACGTGACCGAGCGATTCTTAGGCTGTTGATTGGCTGCGGCCTGAGACGGGCCGAACTAGTTGGACTCGGAACGCAGGATTTCCAGCCTCGCGAGGAGCGCTGGGTAATCGCTGACCTGATTGGCAAAGGAAAGCACATCCGCACCGTTCCAGTTCCGGTGTGGGCGAAACACGCCGTCGATGAGTGGACCACGGCGGCCGGCATCAACGGTGGCACGATCTTCCGGCGAGTAAGTCGGTTGGGCAAGATCTGGGGCGACAGAATCACACCTAAGGCGGTCTGGCACGTGGTGAGAGCGGCTGCCAAGCGAGCCGACATCAAGGGCCTTGCTCCCCACGACTTACGCCGAACCTGCGCGCGGTTATGCCATCTGGCAGGCGGAGAGCTTGAGCAGATTCAATTTCTGCTTGGGCACGCATCCGTTGAGACAACTGAGCGGTATCTCGGCTGCAAGCAGAGACTCAGCCATGCGGTAAACGACAACCTCGGATTGGAGGGCACCTGAGGGTGGTCACGGCCCCAAGCCGACTTCTGGCCCGGAATAACCCCTGGTTTGTCCGTCACACGGCAACGATCGCCGGATGACGCGAGTCGGGCTCACGGACTAATGTGTCCAGGGTTGCGGAAGTGGGGCCTCGTAAACCCAGAGCATCGCGGTGAGCTTTCTCTGATGACCGCTACGCTTAATCACACGCCTTAAACGATCCGTCCCAAATATGTTTGGCCTTCCTACGATTCACGATAGCGTCAAAATCAAGCCTCGATGCCATGGGTGATTTATGAGTCGTATTGCTGTCACAGTAAATGAGAAAGAACACCTCATAGATGTAGCGCCTGATACACCGCTGCTGTGGGTGCTACGCGACTCCCTCGGGCTTACGGGGACGAAGTATGGCTGCGGCATGGGATTATGCGGTGCGTGCACGGTCCACCTGAACGGCGAGGCAGTGCGATCATGCCAAACCCCAGTTGCATCGGTCGGAGCGAAGAAGATCACAACGATTGAGGGTCTCTCGCCCGATCGCAGCCATCCGGTTCAACGCGCCTGGATTGCCGAGCAGGTTCCGCAGTGTGGTTACTGCCAGTCGGGACAAATCATGCAGGCTGCGGCCTTTTTGGCCAAGACTCCGCATCCGACCCGCGAGCAAATCGACGAGGGCATGAACGGCAATATCTGCCGCTGCGCCACCTACCAGAGAATTCGCCGCGCGATCCAGCGCGCCTCAGGACAGAACGCCTAATGATTCCTCAAACGCAAGTTAGCCGGCGTGAGTTTGTCAAAACCAGCGTTCAGATAGCAGGGGTCCTTATTCTTGGCTTCCATCTGCCTGAACGCGGAGGGGCACAGGAGTTGCCGTCCGGAGCATCAGTCAAGGTCTTCAAACCTAACGCATGGCTAAGAATCACTGCCGACAATCAGATCAAGGTTCTGGTAGAAAAACCGGAGCTTGGCCAGGGGTCGCGAACGTATACCCCTATGCTGATCGCGGAGGAATTGGAGGTGGATTGGTCCGCTATTCAGGTGGAGCAAGCCCCAACTATACCTTCGATCTATCAGGGTTTGCGTACCGGTGGCAGCGGCGGTGTGGCGAGTACGTTTACCCCGATGCGCCAGGTGGGAGCCCAGGCACGCGAAATGCTGATTTCGGCTGCGGCCCAGCAATGGAAAGTAAAGAGGAGAGACTGCCGAGCGGAGAATGGCACCGTGGTGCACGGTCCTACTAACCGCCGAGTGAGCTATGGTGAGCTGGTGGAGGCGGCTTCCAAGCTCCCGCTGATAAATCCAGACGAAATCACCCTAAAGCAGCCGAAGGACTTCCGCCTCATCGGTAAGCCCATGCCACGCACTGACGTTCCCAGCAAAGTAGATGGCAGCGCTGCATTCGGCATCGATGTTCGGGTTCCCGAGATGCTCTTTGCCGTGATCGTACGCTGTCCCTCCTTTGGTGGAAAGTTGCAAACCTTCGACGCCTCTGCAGCCAAGGCTGTCCCAGGAGTTCGTGCCATTTTTTCAGTTCCACCCCTCCCGCGTCACTTCAATACGGCCGGCGGTGTGGCTGTCGTGGCAGATTCAACTTGGGCAGCCATACAGGGCCGCAAAGCACTTGGGCTGACATGGGACAAGGGGCCGACCAGCGAAACCACAGAAGCCTTGCACGATTCGGTCGAGCGGCAAGCAGCGGCTCCTCCCACATTTATTGCCATCGACCGCGGGGATGCCGTGGAGGTTCTGGCAGGCCCAGTCAAGAAACTTGAAGCTTTCTACGAATCGCCGTTTCAAGCGCATGCCACCATGGAGCCCATGAACACGACGGTTCATGTGCGAGATAACGAGATCGAGGTGTGGTCGCCTACGCAGTTTGCCGATGAGGTGCAAGACGAGATCGCCAAGCTTTCGGGTCTTCCGTTGGACAAGGTGATCGTGCACATGACCCTTTCGGGAGGATCATTCGGGCGGCGGTACCAGTGGGATTACGCTGCCGAGGCATGGCAGGTCGCAAAGGAAATGAAAAAGCCGGTGCAGTTGCTGTGGACGCGCGAAGACGATATGCAGCACGATTTCTACCGGCCCTACAACTACCAGCGCCTCTGCGGCGGCTTCGATGACCAGGGAAAACTCGTGGCCTGGTCCACCCGCGTTGTCACTACTCCGATCTCTGGAGCCAACCTTTACACAGGCTTTACTGAGTCCTCGGAAACATTAAAAGATCCTGCCACGGTTGCGGCACTGGAATGGTATGGCGCCGACATTGCGCCCTACTCGATACCGAACTTTCGCCTGGATTATGCTCCTACGGACTCCGTCGTGCCGCGCTCCTGGTGGCGGTCTGTGTCGTCTTCTTACACACCGTTTGCCAAGGAATCTTTTGTCGATGAGTTGGCTCACGCCCGCGGCCGCGACCCGTTTCAATTTCGAATGGATCTGCTCACGGGCACGTCGCCAGACACGGAGCGTTTGCGGAGGGTATTGGAGTTGGCTGTAGAAAAGGCGGGCTGGCGTGTGCCCTTGCCGAAAGGCCGCGGCCGCGGGATTGCCTGCCGTTCCGGCGAAGTCTGCAGCGCCCAGGTTGCCGAAGTCTCCGTGGATGATGACGGTACTGTGCAGGTTCTTCGGGTTGTGGCCGCTGTCGATTGCGGCATCGCTGTGAACCCTGACGGGGTGCGGGCGATGACCGAAGGAGCCATCAATTTCGCACTCACGGCTGTGCTGACCGGCGAAATCACGATCAAGGATGGCGCGGTGGAGCAGAGCAATTTCCACGATTATCAAGTGCTACGAATCAATCAAGCGCCAGACGTGGAAGTTCATATCGTGCCCCGCGTCGAAGATCCGAGCGGCGTGGGTGAACTCGGTGCGATGCTAATCCCAGCCGCGGTAGCGAATGCGGTTTTCGCCGCCACAGGAGTGCGGGTACGGCGTTTGCCCATTGATCCACAACTTTTAAAGCGTTCCCAGTCATGACGTAAACGTCTTTTTGGCGAGGAAGAGAATCATGGACCGCAGGGATTTTATAAGGCGCTCATTAATCGCGACAGTTGCTTCTGCTTGCTCGTCGTTATTCTCAGTTCCGGCACTGGCGAGTGTTACGCCTAAGCGGATGTTGGTGCTCGGGGGGACCCAATTCTTAGGCCCGGCACTTGTTGAAGCTGCCGTTGCCGAGGGCCATATTGTCACACTGTTCAATCGTGGTATTACCAATCCAGATTTATTCCCGCACGTTGAAAAGCTCAGAGGCTTCCGCAGCAGCGATGCCGGAGACCAGGATTTGTCTTCGCTAGCACACAGACACTTCGATGTGGTGGTGGATGTGTGGCCGAACAACCCGACCACAGTCGCATCGGCTGCAGAGCTTCTTAAGAGCCGCGTCGGCCATTACCTTTATGTCTCATCCATCGCTGCATACGACTCCAAAGAACTCACCCGAGCTGGCATCGAGGAGGATACGCCGCTGGAAGCTTGGAACGGGCCAGCCCGGAAATACAGCCGGGGGAAAGCGGAAAGCGAGAGAAGACTGCATGCAATCCTGGGCGAGAAAGTTACGATCGTGCGGCCGGGACCGATCAAAGGGAACCGTGACACAACTCCGGACCTGCTTACATGGCTGGTACGGGCGCAAAACGGAGGCCAGCACATCGGTCCCGGAGACGGTAGCGACCCAGTTGAGATGGTCGATGTGAAAGATGTGGCCCGGTTCCTCATGCTTTCCATTGATCGCGGCCTCTACGGTACGTTCAATCTCACGGGAAAGCCCATGAGTTTCCGGGATTTCCTCGATGCTTGCAACGCCACGACGCGGTCCGACGCCCAGTTTGTATGGATACCTCAGGATTTCCTCCACCAGCATGGACTCGAGAGCGATTTTGCTCTGGGGGTGTTTGCCGGTAATTTTCCCTTCTGGCGGTCGGCCGGGGCAATGCCTGGTTTGTGGCAGATCAGCAGTGAGAAAGCCTTCCGTGCGGGATGGCAAACGAGAGCCTTTCAGGAGACCGCGCTGGATTGTCTCACTTACTTTCATTCTCTGGGCGAGACTTTGGATTGGAGTGACTATCTATCCGCGGACAAGGAGAAGCAAGTTCTCGATGCTTGGGCGCATTCCTCCTCGTCATCACCGAGTCGCTGAGGTCTCGATGGAGCGCCCGATCGACACTCTGAGCAAGCAGTACGGCAAGCCATTACAAATGGCAAAGGCACAATGCCCGCAGTCAGGGAAAAGCTAGAGGCGCGTGACGTCGAGGATTTGCTCGCTTATCTGAAGACTCTGTAGTTGTATCCTTGATCTAGCAAGTCGCTTTTTGTGGGGAACCCTCGATGGCGCATCAGGTTGTACCAGAGCGGCAAAAAGTGATCTTGATTGCGGCCTGCTGGGTGGCCGTGGTGTTCCTTTTCGCGACGCAATGGTTTGTTTATGACGCAGCTCGCGGATACGCCGACCCCTTCCGCTATTACCTATGGTGGTCGTGCTACACCTGGGGAGTGCTGACTCCCGTGGTAGTGACGTTTGCCTATCACAAGCCGATTAACCCTGCCACTTGGAAACGAGCTCTCCCACTGCATCTCGGTGCCAGCCTTGTCCTCGTCGCGAGTGAGATTTCAATAGAAGCGATGCTGGGCAAGCTCCGACTGCACCACAATCTGTCCATCGAAGAGGCGCTACGGCACTACTTCACCCGGCATACGCAGGTCAGCCTGCTTACCTACTGGATGCTGGTGGGCGCGGTGCAGCTGTACCGAATGCACGATGAAGCCCAAAAGCGCGAACTGCGATCCTCTAAACTCGAAGCGCAGCTCAGTGCGACGCAGTTAGAAGTGCTGCGTGCGCAGCTTCATCCTCATTTTCTGTTCAACACCCTGCAGGCTGCCACCATGCTGATCCATGAGGATCCTGATGGCGCGGAAGACATCCTCCTCCGCCTGAGTGAACTGTTGCGTATATCGATCGACGAAGCCAACATTCAGGAGATCCCGCTTACCAGGGAACTTGAGGTTCTCGATCTTTACATGGGAATCCAGGCGCGCCGTTTCGGAGATCGCCTGCAGTTTGAGGTTTCGATCGACCAAAATGTACGCGATTGCATTGTTCCCGCGCTGATTTTGCAACCCCTGGTCGAGAATGCGATTCGTCATGGCATCGGCAGGCACAAGGGGAGTGACACAGTTTCCGTCCGAGGGTTTCAAGAAGCCGAGTTTCTCCGACTGGAAGTGCGCAATCTGAATAGCAGTCTAAAAGACAGTCCTTCCCAGTTACTGGATCGCGGCGTCGGTCTGGCCAATACCCGCGCACGTTTGGAGCAGCTCTACGGAAGCTGTCAGGAGTTTGGGCTACGAAATCTCGAGCCGACCGGAGTCTGCGCCGAACTTTCGATTCCGTTACGATCGGCTCCGGTTCTGGTCGAGGAACCATCTCGATGAGCATCCGGGCGTTGGTTGTTGATGATGAGCCGCTGGCCCGCCGCGCGATACGGCGCTTCCTGGGCAAACATACCGGCGTGGATGTAATTGGCGAATGTGGCGACGGGGAATCCGCTGTCAGCGCAATTCGAGAGAGGAAACCTGATCTCGTTTTCCTTGACGTTCAGATGCCGGAGATGGACGGATTCCAGGTGCTCAGCGAGGTTGGCGCCAACGAGATGCCAGTCACGATTTTTGTGACGGCTTACGACCGCTATGCCTTGCGTGCATTCGACGCGAATGCCGTTGACTATCTGCTTAAACCGGTCGGGAAAGAGCGCTTTGAACGCGCTCTTACTCGCGCCAAGCGGCGGATTTCTGGGGAGCTCAAGCCTGACGAGGCGCAACGGATCTTATCCAGCCTGAGGCAGCTTGCCGCGGCGCAAACCTATCCGGAGCGGTTGGCGATTCCCAAGAACGGGCGAGTGTTGTTCGTGGCGACGAAGGACATCGACTGGATCGAAGCTGAAGGCAACTACGTACGCCTTCACGTCGGCAATCGTGAGCACGAATTGCGCGAGACGCTCGCTGGCCTTGAAAAGAAGCTCAACCCCGCTGAATTCCTGCGGATACATCGTTCCACCATAGTGAATATCCAGCGCATCAAGGAGATCCAAGCCTGGTTTCACGGGCATCATCGAGTGCTGCTTGAAAATGGCACGGAGCTGCGAATGAGCCGGTACCAACGCGAGATCGCAAGAAAGGTGGGACTGGTGTAGTGGATCATGAGGGAAGTACGCGAGCTATCAGCCACTACTAGTGAATCTTCGGCGGCTGCCCTGCTGGATTTGAGCCCAAGTCGTCGACCCACGGGGAACTATCCAGAAACGGGCTTCGGGGAGATCGGAGCACTGACAACGGTCAACCACCTTCGCTTCCCCGAAGAGGACTTCTCGCCCGGAACAATTTGGGGGTGCCCGTCATCCGACCCCACCAGTGCCTACGACGCCCCGAATTCACCCTAACTCTCTGCTAAGGATTTCTAGCATCACTGCACTCCTTGGGCCGAGTCTGATCGCGCGGACCCAAAGCCCGGCAGTTTAAGAACTCAGTGTCACTCTTATTGCTACTTAGCCGCTTCTAGGAATTTGTCAGGATCTGCGTCGAATTGCTGTTTGTGCTGCTCGGAACCGAAATAGTAGGTCTTGCCTTTATAAACAGACTTCGGAGCGCTCGCCGGATCCACCGCCATACCGCACACGGGACAGACGGGATGCTCGTCTGACTGGGCATATGCTCGAGCGTAGACCGCGTTCGAGTCTGGGTTCGTCCAGCCTTCGCTCTGGTATTCCATGTCGAAGGCAGTCTGGCGCGCGACGTCGCGGCCGAAGTAGCGCTCCACAACCCGGAGCGCGAGATCGATGCCGGAAGAAAGTCCGCCTGCACTGGCGAGGTTGCCGACTTCAACGAATCTTGCTCCACGCTTGACTTGGATATCCGGGAACTGCGCGGCCAAGGTGGCATACGAACTGTGATGGGTGGTGGCGGCTTTGCCGGATAGTAAGCCGGTGCTTGCCAACGCAAATGCGCCCGTGCAAACCGACATCGTTACGTCCGTACTTTTTGTCGCCTTACGGATCCATTGTTTCGTTGCTTCACTTAGGGGACTCTGCGCCGGAATCACGATTACCTTTGGGGCAGGAGCATTTGCAATTGTGTAGTCCGGTACAATTTTCATCCCGCCGCTGGCATGAATGGGTTTCGCTGTCGCGGCCACCGTGTAAAGGCGGAACGCCGCGCCGGCACGACCGGGGATGTTGACATCCTGGAAGACCTCCCAGGGTCCAGCGAAGTCGATCATCACTGCGCCTTCTGAGATGAAGAAAGCAACGGGAATACTGCCGTGGGCAGGGGGAGTGAGCGAATTCTGGACGGCCGCTGGCTTGGCTGTGTCTGTACCATTTGGTGCTTCGCCCGTGCCTGAACGGGCCGAAAGTTTGGCCAGACTCAAGGACAGAACTGCCGCCACTAAACCCAATGCTGCTGCGGTGTTGAACAATTGTCTTCTCTTCATCTTGCCGTTCTCCCTTTCAGGACATCTGCCGATGTCGCGTTGCAAAGACCTGGAACTCTCGTGGATTGACCGCCGCAGGAATGCGAGCGTCAAATCCGAGACGTACAAATCAACTCGCCCGCAAGCCCGTGAAGCGGCTTCTGTAATCCGCGGGAGGGACGTGAAGAACACGAAGAAACGAGCGACGCAGGGTGGTGATGGACCCGAAGCCACAGTCGGTCGCAATCTTCTCCAGTTTGTCGCGCGACTCCTCTAAGCGCCGTCGGGCCGCTTCGACCCGCAGATGCTCGACGAAACGCGCTGGGGTTGTTCCCGTATCCTGCAGGAAGACACGGGCAAAGTTTCGCGGACTCATCCCCGCCTTAGCAGCAAGCTTGTCGACGGGAAGGTCCTGCTCCAAACGGTCGAGGGCCCACGAACGGACTTCCTCAATCTGCCTACGGTCCGAGGCCTGCAGAGATAGCGCGGTGCTGAACTGCGACTGACCTCCAGCCCTTCGCAAGTACAGAACCAACTCGCGGGCAACCTGCAGGGCCAGAGGCGACCCCAGGTCTTCTTCGACTAGAGCCAAGGCGAGATCCATCCCCGCCGTGATCCCCGCCGTGGTGTATGTGTTTCCATCACGTATGTAGATCGGGTCCGGATCGACAGTCGTCAGCTTGGATCGCCTTGCCAACTCTGCCGCCCACTTCCAATGAGTGGTGGCTCGTTTGCCGTCCAGAAGCCCCGCGGCAGCAAGCAGGAATGCTCCAGTACAAATAGATCCAATGCGCCGCACTCGCTGCGCTGCTGTTCGCAGCCAGGCAAGTAACTCTTCGTCACGCGCTGCGCTTTCGAGACCGGTCCCGCCAGCAACCAGCAGCGTATCTATAGGTCCGCGGAGGCTGCGGAAAGTCTCGGTACCGGCTAGCACCAAACCGCAGTTTGTCGTCACCGTCTTTCGATGAGTCGAACTTGCCAGTACGACGTTATAAGGTCGTTTCCGCGACGGATAATCCTGGACAAAGAGGTCCGCCGCCCGGACGAAGACTTGAAATGGGCCTGCAACGTCGAGGATTTGCGTGCTGGGAGCGGCAAGAAAGACAATGGTTCTTGGACGGCATGCGCTCGGATCCATCGATTTTGAGTTCTTCATGGAGCCATAGTAGGGTTCGGGAATGATGGCAGCAATGACAAAAATAGGTCATTTTCTGCCATCCCCTTCCGTAGCAGAAGCCGAAAAGAGAAAGTAAGCCGTCCGACCCTCGGCGAATAAATCCACGGCAAATGTTTACGCAACCCGGTGGCACTTGCCGAGTGGTCGCCTAGCCGGCAGGCTCGGGCTCCCACGGCGGGATTAGTCCTGTGAAGCGTGCAACTGGCGCGGTTCCGGGCGGGTGGTCGGCCAACAGGAAGTTATCCAGAAAAGGGCTTGTAGGAGATCAATAGCGATCTCCGCGAAGAGGACTTCTGGCCCGGCGGGCGGTGCTTAGCGCAACTTTCGGTTTGCCCGTGATTCGCGAGACAAACTTGCCTTGGTGGTGCCGCAAGCTCCAAAAAGCCTCTTGACAGCGGGCGGATATGACTGTATATTCTGTAGTGACTGAAATGACTGAAACACCCAAGCCGCTTTCTGCGGTCACACAAAAGTTCATCCTTCACTGGGGCGAGATGGGGACCCGCTGGGGTGTGAACCGCACAGTTGCCCAGGTGCATGCGCTCCTGTTTCTTTCTTCCCGGCCAATGGCGGCGGAGGAGATTGCACAAACCTTGTCTGTTGCCCGCTCGAACGTGAGCACCACCCTGCGTGAATTGCAGGGCTGGCGAATCGTTCGCGCTGTGTCAGTGCTCGGTGATCGCCGCCAACATTTCGAATCCATGAAGGATGTCTGGGAGATGTTTCGCATCATCGTGGAAGAGCGCAAGCGGCGCGAATTTGACCCGACGGTTGAAGTAGTGCGGGAATGCCTGGCAGAAGCAAACAAGCTAGGTGGAAGTGATAACTACGCGCGGGAGCGGATGGAACAGATGCTGGAGTTCATCACCACTATGAGCGGCCTTTTCGAGGAATTCCGCGATCTGTCGCCGGCCGCGATGAAGAGGGTGGCGAAGCTCCGCGGCAGAATCCGAAAACTGCTACACGGTTGAGACGATGCTTAACGACTTTGAATTCCGTGTGATTCGCAAGCAACGAATGGTTATCGCGCGCATGAGTCGTCCTGCTGAAGGAGGAAGAGGCACACGCCTTTTTTTTGGATAATGATTTCTCTCATTTCAGAACTAACTGACAGAAAAGGACGTCGGGCGCCGGTCGGCTGGGTCTTTTTCGACGCCGACTGCGCTATCTGCACCTCGCTGGCACGGCGTTTCCGACGCACCCTTGAAAAGCGCGGCTTTGTCCTGGCGGCTTTGCAAGACCCGCGCGTAGGACTTCTTCTTGGCATTCCACGCGATCGTTTGTTGCTGGAACTGCGCGTGCTCACTGGCACCGACGATATCCACGGCGGTGCCGACGCCATCGTGTTCCTGGCGAGAAAAATCTGGTGGGCGTGGCCGCTTTACGTCGTGGGGCAGCTTCCGTTTGCACGAGGCATTCTGGACGCAAGTTATCGCGTCATCGCGCGTCATCGCCATTGTTCTTCCGCCTCGTGCTCACCAGGGCCAAGCCGTTCAAGCACTCCTCAAGGACATGCGGGAGAAGGGTTGAGATGACTCCAGCGCTATTTTTGCGATTGAGGCGTGCGTCATCTGAGAGGAGGCAAGTATGCAACACCTGATTTGGTGGCTCCGGGTGGCGGGTGCGGCGCAGGTGGGAATTATCCTGGCAAACTTCGTTTTACCGCATAAGCTGGGGTGCCGTGAGAACCTCGCGCGGGTCTCGCCCATGATCCGGGAAGTGTTTGTCGTGCACTGGATCTACATCGTCCTGGTAGTGGGCTTCTTTTCCTCTTTGTGTTTCTGGTTCGCGCCGGAACTGGCGGAGGCAAACGGTCTGGCCCGATTCCTTTCGGCATCCATGGCGGTCTTCTGGCTGCTTCGGGTTCCGGTGCAACTGTTCTTCTACGATTCTGAAGTTCGCCGGCAGAATCGGGTGGCCGACGTGGGTTTTCTCCTCACCTTCCTGCTTCTGGGTACCGTTTTCGGCAGCGCTGCGCTGGGAGGGTTGTGATGCGCCGCGGCACAGTCATCGGCGGATTCGTCTGGACAGTACTGGCAGTTGGTTCGGCATCGGACTTGTTTCGATTGGGTTTGATCGAATTGCTCTTTCTGCTAGCTCCGCTCGTGGTCGTCCCACTCGGACTCGATCTCGCCGAGCGTTTGAGTAAGGGTCGATCCGACGGCGTCCTCATCAAGCTGCCGGGCTGGATGTGTTTTCCGGCGGCACTTTGTGCGACCGCCTCCTTCTGGCTCGAACCGGGCATCGGCGCTCTGACATTAGTCTTGCCCTGGTTTTGTTTGGGATGTTGGTTAGGCTTCTCGGCACTGCTCAGTATCGTCCGGGGCCAGATAACGAGTCTAAAGGCAGCCTGCGTCACCATCGCATTCCTATACTTGCCAATCGGTTGTGGCTGGCTGGTCGCTTCGCGCGGCGGGTTTGCACCGATGGGCTTTCAGGAACCAATTGTGCTTCTCACCGCGGTTCACTTTCATTTTGCCGGTTTCGCTGCGCCGATCATGACATTGGCAACTGCAGGCACGCTCGAGAAGGCAACCATTCTAAAGCAGAGAGTCTTGTACATCGTTGCTGCGGGGGTGCTTGCCGGACCAGGCCTGCTTGCCGCTGGATTTGTCATTGGGCCACATACGAAACTGGCAGCGGCATTGCTGGTTGCCGGCAGCGAATTTGGACTAGCAATGTTCTTTTTGCTCGCCGTGAGCGCGATGAGGCCACGCTCGGCGCAAGCGCTCGTGGTCCTGTCGGCTACTTCTGTGATTGCAGCGATGATTCTCGCGGGTATTTGGGCGATTGGTGAATTCCCGCTGCAACCATTCGTCAACATCGCCGACATGGCGGAATTTCACGGCGTGGCGAATGCACTAGGGTTCTCCGTCTGTGGTCTGTTGGGGTGGACTCTTTCGACGCGCAGAGCTGCGCAAAAAGAAGGAGCACAATGAAAATGGCCTGGCCCGGTTGGGTTCCAATTGCTTGCTCTTCCTGCGGCGAGCATGGTGGCTCGGGCAAGGCTCCAACCGTGGGCTTTCATGTGGCTGCTCGCGGCATCCATATTCCTTGGCTGTAAATGGCCGTTTTTAACCGCAAGCTGATGTGGGTCCACGGCGCATTCACTGTCCTGACGATCGTTGCGTTTGGGATGCTGACACTGGTGTTCCATGGCGAAATGCTCCGTGGAGACCGGGCCGCACTTGGTTTAGCTCTCTTCATCGGCGCTTACTGGGCTCTGCGGGTCGCTGTCGACTTCTTCTATTACGATCATGCCGACTGGCCTAAGGGGCGAGGATTAGTGGCTGGTCACATTCTATTGAACCTGCTCTTTGTGTATTTGGCGGCGACGAATCTCGCAATCGTCGTCTGGAAGGTTTGGGCTTATTGAAGGCATGCGGAGGTATTCTGGGAGCCGGTCACCGCTTGGTCTCGCGGTCCAGAAACGGGCTTCGGGCCCGCATGGAGTCCGTCCTGGCCCATAACTGCAGAGTTGCCCGTCACTTGGGCAATCCCAAGAGGCACCGCTGCTTGGCGCGAACGATCAGTGATAATAAGCAATATAGTTGGCTGGCGCTCCCGATGAAGCCCGCTAAGGTCTGAGCGGAATCGCGTCAGACTCTGAGGATAACTCTGAAACACTGGACGATGCAGTTATTCCACATTGACTGCGGTCTGGTAGGTCATGTTCGGTCGGATGTCTACACTTTCGGCATGGTCGAGGCGCGTCTTGAGAACCGCGGGACTAGCCCACTCTAAGTCCCAGCCATTCTCGATGGTCACGATCTTGTAATGACCAGGTAGCACATCGGGCAGTGTGAAAGTACCGTCGCTGTCGCTCTGATCGCGTCTGAAGAGTGGCAGATTGTTTTCTGGATTCTCAGGCACCAGGACAATCATTGCTCCGGGAAACGGTTGCCCATTGCGGCTCGCCGTGCCGTTGACTCTCGATAAAGTTCGGGACAATCCGACGTTCAAACTGATCGATGTCGAACCGCTGACTTGAATGCTCTGCCCCACAACCTTCGCACCCGTCGCCGACAGCGTGCTGATAATCGAATTCTGACCATTCACCACGAAAACAGAATAGGTTCCAGGCACCACGAAGCCGGAGTCGAAACTGAACTCCCCATTCATCGCAATTTGCGTGTCCAGCATTTCCCCGGTGTGCCCGTTCCACAACCGGACAAACGCTTGTGGCAGCAGGCTCAGCCCACCATCCATCTGAATAAGCCCGCGGATTGTCGTTGGTTCGGCGCGATCCGCGTCAATCTCCATGGCCCCCGCGAGATCGATGACGGTCGACCGCGTCGAGGGCGCGGGCCTATACGACTGCACATCCAGCACATATTTGCCCGGGAGAAGACCTGCGATCTCGACGGAATCGTCGACCGTCCTTTCCCCTTGCGACGGTGGCGTGATCGGAATGCTGAATACTCGCTGCTGCAGACTTGCACCTCTTGGGTGCTCCGGATCGGAATAGATGTTGCGGACACGAACTCGAAGTGCCGGTACCGCGGCCAGAGTCAAATCCGCGGTGAATCCGTCTCCCGCGTTGACCACGATCGGTGAAGCGGACGCGGAATCGCTGACACCGGGGTAAAAAGTGGTTGGATAAACCACATCAAAAAGAGCTCTCTCTTCCGGAGACAGATCGGCTCCAGATTCCCGCTGACCCCAGGCGAGTGAGCCGAACCACGGTTGGGCAGAGACAACCACGAAGTAGCGCCCCGATTCGAGATGAGCAAAGCGATAGTAGCCGCGATCATCTGTAAATACTTGAGCCACTCTGAAGTTCTGCGTAAACCCCGCGCTCGCGTCCCTGCGAAACAGAAAAAGTGTGGCGTTCGGTACGGGTTCGTTTTCTTCGTCGTTGATTGTACCCGATATCCAGGCGTCGGGACGAAGGCGGAAAACCAGGTTGTCGGAAGCGATCCCTGGCCCCGCAGCGATCGCACTGGCATACGCGCCATGCTCTTCATAACCCTGTTTCCTGAAACCATTTCTTTGCGCTGCCAGCCAGTATTTGCCCGCCTGCAGCCCGATAAAAGCGAATCCACCGTCATCTCCGGTGAGTACCTTCTGCAAGGTTACGTCCAACTGTTCGGCCCTTCCGATCGAAAACCTCCGTGCGCGCCAACGGCTGGCCCGTTACTGCGCTGACCGTCTTCCCGCCAACCCGAAAATCAGCTTTCACCTCGGCAGACGGCTGGGCTACGGCTGCAAGAACAAGAAACACGGGCAAGATGAGCCGTCGTAGCATGCTCTACCTGCTTATTGGAGACACAGTGAGATTGATGCTGGCCATCCCACGCGGCTGCAAGCTGATGTGGGCTGCCGCTGATAGATATGGGTTCAGCACGTCCGGGTTTGCGTATTCCAGTTGGTCAACATTGTCGAAAGCAAGCAGCGCATAGTCGCCTGGGGCCACTCCCTGAAATTGAAATCTGCCCTGCGTTGTTGTGAGCGCTTTCACCAAGTTACGAACACGATGTAGCTGCACTAACAAGACTGTCGTTTGCTCCCGTTGTTCGGCCTGCTCCACGGTCCCGCTGAGGGTGGCCGCGTCATCCCTCAGCGTGACTTCAATGGATGACGGCTGGACCCCGGCCGCAACCGTGAGATCGTCGCGCAGGAGATCCACGCTTCCACACTGAACGGATTTCACCCACCACGGGCTCACAGCATTTATCTCGACCTTGTACACGCCCGGTTCGACGTTCTGAATCTCAGTTGATGGAGGCGTCCACCAACGGCCAGACTGGTTGAGAGAAGCCGTGCTCGGTACCAACTGAAGGCTCATCCCTGCTATTCCGTGGCCTCCCGAAGCTTCGGCCCGCTCTATGGTTCCGCCGCTAGATTCGGTTCGCACCGCTATGGGAATTGACGCTGCGGGAAGCAGCACAATATGCACCGTGGAACTATCGGAGCTGACTACAACAGATGAGCCGGCGGTCAAACACGATACTCCAGTCGTCGAAAATCCCCGAACCACATACGCGCCAGCAGGAAGCTTGGTCTGAAATTTCCCATGCTGCATGGCGGCGTTCTGAGTGAAATCGAAGCTTTCCCCAGCCTGTCTGGTGAAGGCGAGTCCGGCAAGATCTTCATGCCTGTTCACCACGCCGGAGACCTGATAAATAGGCTCTGCGGTCAGAGTAAAGTTCGCTTTTGCCTCCTGACCGGCCTGCAATTCCAGAGGTGTCGCCGCACTAAGCTCAGAAACGCCGGGGTAGAAGACCTTGGCGTAACCCTGTTCTCTGGCATTCGGAGTTCCGGGCTGGCTTAGCGTGGTTTCCTGACTCTGGTCGACCGCAACGTAGTAAGTAGCCGCTGGCAGATTGGCGAGGCGGAAATCTCCATTCTCGTCCGTCAGCGCCTGGTTCTGACGATCAAACCATATCTGCCGCCCGCCCAGATTCTGCTTAGCAATCGTACGTACCAGAAGACCTTCTATCGGGTCACCATCTCGGGTAGTCACGCGTCCAACAATAACGCCTGCCGGGATCATTTTCAGCACGACTGGTGATGCGTCAGGGCCAACTTGCAGCGGAATTCGCCCGTTAGGTGTGCCTGGTTCGCTGAGGAAACCAGGTTTGGTTGCGCCGACGAAGATGCGACCTTCTGCCAGGCCGCCGAATTCAAAATAGCCGCTATTATCGGTGAGTGTCGCGCCGCTTGCGTGGCCGGAGATCACCACTGCAGCCCGACGGATCGGTTCTCCTGTCAGGGAATTGACGACTGTGCCAGCCAAAGTGTATTTGTTATCCTCCGGCTTGGAACTTTCAGCGGGGTCCGGTGCGGCGATCGCTTGGGCATATCCACGCTGCGCGAGGCCGAAGGGCATCAGTGTCAGAACCATCCCAATTAGGCTGATGCAAAGCTGCCGAAAATGAAGGTTGCTAGGATTCATGAGACTGTGAGCATGCAACAGTCGCTTTGAGCACGCGGAAACCGGCAAAGCTTAATAGTGACAGACCCCGGCGCGGCCTACCAAGTTCCCAAGGTTGCACGCCTACGGAATCTGCAAGCGGACCTAAGCTCAGCAATGTCAATAAACATGATGCACTGACTTCCGACGCGAACTCTCAATAACATCTTGGGGTCTACGAAACGCGGTAACACAGGCAGCATTACTTTCGTTCCCAGATTTATGAAGCTGAACGGCCAGAGTTATGATGTCTCGCTGCCGTCCCACGGCTAGTGGGAAGCGAAACGCTTAGATACTGCGTCTGCCCCCTCCGGAAGTTGGTTTCTAAGAGGTGGAATGCACCTCCGGGCGTGTCGTCGGCAATGCGGAAGTAATCCTGGTGCCCTTCAGCGCTTCGTCTCGCGGTCTAGAAACGGGCTTCGAGGAGATCGCTCCCGCAGTGTCCTTTGGAACCCGACCTTTTTCGACAGATGTCCCAGAAGCCGACTTCTGACCCGGAAACTCCGACTTTGTTGACCGAGGACGGGCCCGATAGCGGTGAAAGAGTCGCGCCGCGGCTTCATATAACAGCGTAACGGGCATCGGTCGCTTGTCGTCGCTTCGTTCGCGAGGCATTGATGGGAAAGGAAAAGCTGAATCGCGCGATTGTGCATCAAATCTCTCTAAGGGCGGATTGCCGCCACGTCTACATTGTCCGCACAACCAACTTGTCTATCATGGCTTCAGAGAGTACGCAGAGTATAAGGTAAGCGAGACCGAGGTCCTAGTGGAACGGAGGTGGTCGATGAAACCTTTCATTCCTTTCCGAAGATTTCGACTCATCCGCCGGGGAAACATTGACCTGCAACAAAGTAGGTCCTCTTGGATCCTGTCCTGGATCACGCCAGTGTGGCTCTTGATTCTTGGACTGTCCGGCTGCAGTACCTATCCTTCACCGTCCTCGGGGCCGCCGCCCGCCTTGTCGATCGCAACGGTGCAAGATCTCGGCGTCATCCCGACAAACCCGAATATTCTAGGAAGAGACGGCGGCTACAGCGCCCTATTCCAGGGCTACTCGGTATGGGTCTATGGTGACACATTTCTTTCCAAACCGAACGCGCTGGATCGCACGTTGATCAGCGATTCATGGTCGTATACAACCGACCTCGACGCGCAGGACGGCATAACCGGGTTTCAAGAGCGGCTGGATTCCGCGGGAATGCCTGCCATGATTTTGCCGGAGACGGCGGCGGAGCAGGCGTTCAACCAGGCGCATAACATCAATAATTGCCAGGCGCAGCCTTGCGGCGCCCGCTGGGCGCTTTGGCCGTCGTCGATCGTCGTCAACCCCAGCGACGGGAGCGCCTTGATCTTTTACATGGTCGTTTACGCCCTTCCGGGTAGTTTCAATTTCCAAGGGTTTGGAAGTTCTGTCGCGCTATGGCAGGATTTTCAAGGGCAGCCGCAGCGGCCGGTGTTGAATCCCCCGATCGTGGCGGACCATCCCGACCTCATTTTTAATGCCAACGAACCCGATTTTGGTTCGGCCTCATTCATCAGCGATGGAATGCTTTATGCGTACGGTTGCAACTACAACAGCGGCTGCGAGCTTGGGAAAGTGGACCCTGCCAGTGCGCAAGATCGCAGCGCCTGGAGTTTCTACGCCGGTAACGGCACTTGGTCCACGCAAATTGGCGACGCCATTTCGGTTTTCAACGATGCAAACATTCTCAGCATTTCGTGGAACGCCTTTCTCCAGCGCTACCTCGCCGTCTACAGCCCACCTTTCTCGCAAAATGTGGTGATGCGGACGTCAGTCAATCCCGAAGGCCCTTGGTCCAGCGAAATCGTGGCGTTCGTCGCGATGCAACCCTCTAGTGGCAACGTCTACGACGCGCATGCCCACGTCGAATACGACTCCAATAGTGGACAGACCATCTATGTGAGTTATTCACGCTCCACACCCGCACCCTTCTCGAGTGAAGTGCGGCTCGTTGCGGTGGAATTCGAGTCTTCTAACGTACAGCCATAGTCAGATGGTCACCCTAACCAGTGACTGCGAGCGGGCCAAACACGAGCCGGCCAAACCAAGTCCGGGTCGCGCAGCGCGGATCAACCAGGCTTCGGCACACTCCACAAAGCGGCTCTCCTTTATAAGGAAACGAATGGGCACTCGGATGTCTCGGATAGATCGACTCCCTCCGCCACTGTCCAGAAGTCGGGCTTAGGGGAGATCAACGGATCACTGCATGATTTCCCCGAAGCCGACTTCTGGCCCGGAATAGTTTCTGGATTGCCGTCGCTCAGGCGCAATCGCCAAGGGTGCTTGCCCCACTATTTTTGGCCGTCTTTCCGACGAAGACTTGAAGAAGAGGTACATCACCCCTTCCGGAGCAGCCATTGGAATTGGAAAATGGCTGCGTGCCCTAGTGAGCATGAGGTAAACGACCGCTTTCCCCGGCAAAATTTTCACGATGAGGCGTCCCGCGATGCCAACGAACATGGCCGGCACGATCGGGGCAGCTCACCGCCCGACCGGTTCGATCACTTTGTAAGGGATACCCACTTCCTGCAGCCACACACAAAAGGTCATGTCGGAGTGGAAGCTGTGCCTGATGAGGAAGAGCAACAGCAGGTCTTTGTGGGAACGGTCAACAGTCACGCCCCACTCATAATCTTCGCCCTTGTCGTAGCCTAGTAGGTTGACGTTCCCTGCATGTTCCACGAACGCCACCATAGTAGCGTCGGGGTAAGCCGTCGCGTCCGGCGTTAACAGCACTGATTGGTCCATCGCGTCCTCGCTTTTTCGACGATTGATCTTTGTTCCCCATCTTCAGATGCGCGTCAAACCTCATGTAAGCGCTGTAGTGATATTCATCTGTTCCCGACCCAGATACAACATCGATAGATGCAGGGCACCTCACGACGACAGTTTGATTGTGCTTAATCATTACTTTGAAACTTCTCAACCATGTGGCTGCACCTCTAAACCGCCGAAGATCATCGGAATGGATAATCGGAGGTTTGCAGATGGTCGACGAGGACGTGGTGTTGTACCAGGAAGACAGTGGAATTGCTCTCCTTACGCTTAATCGCCCGGAAGCTCTGAACGCTCTGAACATGGCCACTCTGGAGCGTTTGTTGGTTCTTCTGGATCAGGTTCGCACGACCGAGTCCATAAAAGCGGCGATCATTACCGGCAGGGGTACGGCATTTTCGTCTGGCGCCGACGTTCGATTCCTCAATTGGGCAACACCGCTCGAGGTGCGGGAGTTTGCTCGCCTGGCTGTACTGGTTAATAACAAGATCGAAACACTCGGGAAGATTGTTGTTGCTGCCATCAACGGCTACGCTATCGGCGGCGGCCAGGAGTTGGCCGAGTCGTGCATGCTCCGCGTGGCCGTGCTGGGCGCGAGAATGGGCCATCCGGAGGTTCGCATTGGCGCCATCGGCGGTTTCGGAGGCACAACACGGCTGCCCCGGCTGGTCGGCAAAGGACGCGCTGCTGAACTGCTTCTACGCGGACGTATCGTGACTGCAGATGAGGCCTTGCAAATCGGACTCGTTCAAAACGTGGTCGCTCCCGAAAACCTTCTGGCCGAAGCAAAGGCCATTCTCCGCGACATTCTTGCGCATCCGCCAATCGCCGTGAAACTAACGTGGGACGCCATCCACCGTGGACTCGATTTGACGCTCGAGGAATCGACGCTCCTCGGCGCCGACCTGTTTGGCCTGGTGGCATCAACCGATGACTTCCGCATCGGGACGAAGGCGTTTCTGGAAAAGACGAGGCCGGCCTACACGGGCAAATGAACTTTCTGCAGCTTGCGACCGGATTGCGCCGTCTAAACACCGTTGGGCTCGGCAGGAGCGCTCGGAGTATTCAGATGGGATTCGTGAACCTCGAAGTAGATCTGCTGCGAACGTTCGTCACCGCGGTTGAGACCGGCAGTTTTGCTCGCGCGGCAGATCTCGTTGCCCGAACGCCTTCGGCTGTGAGTCTGCAGATCGATCGGCTGGAGCAGTTATGCGGGCACACATTGTTTCGTCGCGACGGTCGAAAATTCGTGCTCACTGCCGTCGGCGAAGAATTGCTCGTGTACGCTCGCCGCCTGCTCGCCATCAATGATGAAGCGGTTGGCGCGCTTCAGTTGGCTCGACACACGGAAGTTGTGCGTCTAGGGATCCCTGAAGATATCGCGAGCGGATGCCTACCAGCTGCGCTCAAGCGGTTCGCGGGGCAGCGTCCGGACGCACATGTCACGGTTCGGATCGGTCGCAGTGTAACGTTGGTTAGCGCCGTCGAGCGGGGCGAACTGGACCTCGCCATCGTCTACGGCAACCAGGATCGCCCGGACGCGCTGCACGCGGCCGATCTACCGATCAGTTGGATCGGCAGCTCGCACGAGCGGGAGCCTGGAAATAACACACCCGTGCGGCTCGTGCTTTTCGGCCCGCCATGTTTTTTTAGGACTGCAGCACTGGAGGCGCTCGATCGCGCCGCGCTCAAGTGGATCATCGTCTTCGAAAGTCCAAACCTGATGGGGCAGTGGGCTGCCGTGAAGGCTGGTCTCGGGATTTCCGTTCGCCTACTTGCGAGTGCTCCCCCGGACCTGGTTGTTTTGGGGCCCAAGGACGGACTGCCAGCGCTCGGAATGGTCCCGCTGACGCTACACGCTGCCCATCAACTCTCGGCCGGGGCTCGCGAGTTCCACGACCTGCTGCTCGATGCTCTTCATGCAATAGCTGAGCCTCGAGCCTCTTCAGTAAACACTGTGCGAAACAAAGATTCAAAGGAGTTAAGGCAAAGATTGGCTAGGCGTCCGTCAGCGAAGACCTAGAGGCCGCGCGCGATTCGCAAGAGCATTGCCAAGAATATGTGATGAAGCGGCTCACGGAAGAGGACACAGCGCGTGCCGCTATTTGGTCGCGGAAGCCGGTTCTTTGCGGGGTAACGGGGCCGCTAGCGCAAACGTGTCTAAAAGGTAGTTATGGGCGTTGATACGGTCTTGACGCGGAGTCTGAAACTCGCACATCCGATCATTCAAGCGCCCCTGGCCGGCGGTGGAAACACTCCCGATCTCGTAGCCGCTGTTTCCAATGGCGGCGCCCTCGGCTTCATCGGCGCGGCTTACTTGACTCCCGAGCAAATCATCGCGACAGCGGCGGCCGTGCGTGCGCGAACCTCGTGGCCGTTCGGGATCAATTTGTTCGCCCCGCTGCCGCCGAGTGAGTCTCGCGGAAGGCCGGAAACCATGCTGGCACGCCTGGCGCCTTACTTTATCGAGTTGGGCCTGCCCGCTCCATCCTTACCCAAATCGGAGGCCAGCATGTTTGACCGCAATTCGCCGCTGCTCTCGAAAGCCGTGCCTCCGTGTTTAGCTTTACCTTCGGTGAATTGCCCTCCAGCGCCATGGAAGCGATTAAGGCCCGTACCATGTTCCTGATCGGCACCGCAACCACAGTTGAAGAGGCCCTAGAGCTAGTGAAGTCAGGCGTGGACGCGCTTGTGGCGCAGGGGAGCGAAGCCGGAGGACACCGAGGCACATTCCGGGGAGATTTCGCCTCTGGCATGGTTGGCGGCCTTTCGCTCGTGCCCCAAATCGTTGATGCGGTTCGGATACCGGTAATCGCGTCCGGAGGCATCATGGACGGGCGCGGCATTGTGGCAGCGCTGGCTCTTGGTGCCTCCGCCGTCCAAATGGGCACAGCGTTTCTGACGTGCCACGAAGCCGGCGTTCCCGACGCTTACAGGGAAGCAATCCTGGCTGCACGGGAAAACCAAACACGAATCACACGGGCCTTCTCTGGGCGTCCGGCCAGGGGAATCGTGAACCGGTTCATGACGGAAGTCGAGCCCAAAGAGGGTGATGATGCGATTCTCGCTTTCCCGCTGCAGAATTCGCTCACTCGCCCTCTTCGCACAGAGGCGGCAAAGCAGGGTCGGGCAGACTTTCTGTCGCTGTGGTCAGGCCAGGGCGTAAGGTTGGCGCGCCGGCAGTCTGCATCGGAGTTCGTTGCCCGGTTGGCGAAGGAAATCGATGCAACTATCGCCACTCTACAAAAGTGCGCGACGAAAGTCGGCTAAATCCCAAAACTGAACTCTGCGGCGCGACGACGGTTGCAAGAAATGGAGCATGAAACATGGAAATTCGGGACCTTGGCATATTTCTTGACTACTTCGGCAAAGTCCACGTGACTGCTGGTACGAAGTACAGCGCAGACGATCTCGTAAGGTTCTATCTTCGTGCTAAAAAGCGGTGCTCCCGCCAGAATGCACCGCTTTTTCAGTGCTATACACTCACAGAGAAGCGACAAGTTTTCGGTATTCTGCTTCGGTAAAGGCTTTCATGGTTTGCGTGGTGACGTTACCCATGGATCCCGTGGACAGCATGAATTTCGCGCTCGCCGCATCGTTGGGAAATTCAGAGATAAGTACGGCATCGTACTTTCCCATGGTCAAGTACCAGGCGTGGATCTTTCCGCCAGCTGCCTCGGCGGCTTTCTTGGCCGCGTCCAGCCGCGTCGGGCTTTCCTTAATTTTCGCAGCGCCCTGCTGCGTGTATCGGATCAGCGTAACGTAATGTCCCATCGTTATTTCCTCCAAATTGAGTTCGGGCTGAGTTTACATTCGGGGCCGGACTTGCCTGATCGCTGGGGAATGGCCGCTACTGCTGTACTTTTGTGACCGCGACCTTACCGCCTGCAAATTCCGTCTTTCTTTGGAATATGTCCATCCAGCCGGAACTTCAATTTTGGCTTCCCGCCCCGTCCGATAACCTACACCCAACCCCATCAGCATGCAACTGCTCCAGCCATGTTCTTGGGCGCTTGAGATAACGAAATCGGGAATGGTTCTTCGGCTAACCGGGATTGGGGAAGGGTTGCCCGTCACTCGCCCACTGGTTAGTGCTCTTTGAAGCTTCGAGGCTCCAATATCTCGCTCAGGTAGTCATGGCTTCCAGGGTTTCGCTCCAGATGCGGGTAACGTACGCCCCCGGCATATCGAATTTCGCGGGTCTCCACAGAGTCAAAGTTGCGAACAACCAAAGAGATCCTCCCGTTTCGCGGATGCGCGATCGATTCGTTTAGCGCATCGGCGGAATAAACGCGGCCATCCACCGCGAGAATCGTCATGTTCGGTCCGATACCCGCCTCGTAGGCCGGCGTCCCAGCTATGACGTCGAAGATTGTACCGTCCTTCTTCACAGAGATCCCGATTGAATACGCGCCGTTATAGCTGAATGGAAGAAGGTCAGAATAGAAAGGTTCGTTGTTGGGGGTCGCGTTGTATACGAGGCGCCAGCCGGCAGCCTCAAGGCCGTCGGTCGGCGGCTTGCTGTTTACCTGGTAAACGCGCGTCTCAAAGAAGGTGTGCCAGTCAAACGGACAGATTGCCGATAACGACGCTTCGACCTGCTCTCGCGTGTAAGGCACGACGATCGGATCGGTGTCGTGCTGGCCGAAAAAGCTCCGTAAGAAATCATCGAGCGACAGTCGGCCCTGTGTTTGTTCGCGGATTATGGTATCAGCGCGCAGCCAGATAAGGGCGCCTTCATCGTAGTAATCCTGTCCGCGGCGCAGCGAATACCATCCAACGTCGAACGCACGCAAAACCCAGTCTTCCGTCGCCGTATCAACCAGAGGGGTTGACGCACGACCCGGCTCGTTGGAAAAGTCCGCAGCCACCCGTCCGAGATAATCGCGCATGTACGCTGCGTCATTGAAGCCGGCGCGCGTGGCGAGCACCATCCCTATATATTGGTTCAGACCCTCATACACCCAGAGCAGCGAGGTCCGCTCAGGCCCCTGATAGTCGGGCTTCGAGTACAGCTCCGCCGGACGCCGGTATTTGCCGTCCCAAGAGTGGGATTGTTCATGGGCGAGAAGCGGCCAGCCGAACTTCTCCAGTTGATCTTTCTTTGAAAGCGCGGCGTCACCGACTGCGTTGTATGGCGAATCCTCGTGCTCAAGTCCGTCGAAGGGCCGCGCTGCGCTCTGCGACACAAGAAGGTGCAAAGTTTGCCAGTGCCGGAAGCCGAACATTGCCCGATCCTGTTCGATTAGCTTCCCAAACAGAGCGACCGCGTGCGCGTCATCCGCGTTGTCGACAGCGGCCTGGCTATCGCCGGTGATGTCGAGCTCCGCCGGCCAATTCGACGCCAGCGGCACCGCGCGGAAGAACTCACCGGCCAACACCGGTGAATCGATCAAGCGTTCGAGCGAAACTGGCGCAAAATTCACGCGGCTGCCCATAAGGCTGGTAACCCGCAGCGAACTACCCTGTTGCCAGTTTGGAGGTAGAAGAATGGACGGCTCGATTATTAACTGACGCTTGTCGATGCCTCGCGGGTAAAGCACTGCGGTGTTCCACGCCATCAGGAGTTGATGATCGGAGATCGTGTTTTCCAGCAACGTATCAAAGTCGACGGTTATCCGATCGGTCTTCGCCGGAACTTCAACGTGAATTGTGTAGATGTCCTCGGGATCGCGCGTCCAGGGCAGGGTCGCGCTCCCGGAACGTACCCGGAGCGCTGCGAATCGTTGAATAGGACCGGTCGGTCCGTGCTCGCCTGGAATCCAACGAGGATACGCGAGTGCGAGCGTGCCCGGCCGCACCTGAATTTCCTCATGCACAAAAGCGATTCGACGCGCGGCTTGCGTTTCGTCAACTACCAGCGTCATGACAGGCGCTGATGTGTCCTGCGCACTCGCACTCGTTGCGGCAGCAATCATTGCGCCCAGTGCGAGCACAAGACATTTCGGAGCGAGCAGCGTGATCATGTACGTCCTCCGCTAAGATGTGGTAGTGCGAGATGGTTTGGCCGATCATTCAGGAGTTGCGCGTGGCTTTCGGGTCGCTTCATCTTACGGACGCGGCGTCCGCGAGTCAACGAATGACGGGGGTTATACGCATTGAGGGGATTTTGCTACACCCGTACCCCCACGGGGTATAGGGGCCGGGGCCCGCGCGCTAGTGGGGCTTGAAGGCTCCGCCGTTTAGTGACTCCACAAGCGAAATGGTCTGTTTTTCGTTGGCCGAAGATTGCGAGCATCCGTTTCCGTTACATGTCCCTGCCTTCCAGTCCATTTGCCAGAAGTAACCGGTGTATCCAGGCGTCGGAGTCCACTCTCGACCGTACAGCACAACGTCCGTCCGAGAGTTAGATGGGGGCGGGTTCAGCTTCGGGTCTGTGCGCGTCCCTGCGGGATCAGCCGTTGGTGGCTTGGTGTTGATCGGATCGGCGTTATTATTTTGCGCCGAGTTTTACTCTGTAAAATAGCCCTCCGTCCAGTGATCTTCACCTATGCGGTACTTGACGATTTCAAATCCTTGGGGGTAGGTCGCAAATCCGGCCTTTCCAGAAATACGATTCTGTGCGGACTTCGCTTCATCCTCAGTCGAGTAAACCCCAATCAGCTTCTCATTGTTCTCGTTTCCGCCCGTCGGGTGAGAATGCCCGCTGAATCCCACCCTTCAAAAAACGAAGGGTGGGGCACCCGGCCAATCATTTCCCGATGGATTCCCTGTAGTCCCAATGCGGATCAAACGGATCGGCGTTATTTAGGTCCCGCCTTTTACTCATCTCACAACATTACCGGGATGCAGATCGCAGGGCAATCTATGTACAAAAATCCCAAGAGTCGAGGCGTCGCTAAAATGGTTACTTCCAGCTCCGTTCGGATGAATATCCAAGGTGCATCCATAGTCTGAACCAACTTGAGCTAGAATCAACTCCGCCAGAAACCTCAAGGCAGTCGCATCGCCTTCGATCAGAACGTAATTCTGAAGTGGAACGTCGTCCTCTTCGGCATTCGTCTCGCCCCTATCTGCGAGAAATGTCCGCACCGTAATCTTCGAGGGGCTCGATCCGTGCGCTCTTAGTATCTCATTAACGCTGCTCATTAATATGTCCTTCCCGTAGTGCCGTCAGCCCATACTTGCCTATTTCGGGGGCCATCGTTTTCGTAATCTCTGATGTTGTCATAAACCTCGTAATGCTCGCCTCCATGACCTGAAGGGTCCCGAACCCATACCTCTCCAGTATCAACATTCACCTTCCCTGGCCTCCCTTTAACCGGCCTGAACTTGCTGGGATTAGATTTTGGTGTATCCTCTTTCTTGGTCGAATCAATCGTATCCTTGGCAAAGTTTCCGGGTGGGGAGACCAAATAACCCAAAACAAGCCCAGTCACCGCTGCGGTTCTCACCCCAGCCGCAATCGTCCACGCGGCCCCTCTTCCCAAAGTCCCCCACAGGCCGGGGTAAAACATGGGTAAGGTGTCCGCCTTATCCCACGTACCATCCGTTCCCGAAGAAAGAGGTATTATCTCACCGTCTTTACCAACAACACCTATTGACCACGTTTGTATATGGTATCCTACCATCTGCGTATCTGCAACAAGATTGGCAGGGCAGGTAAAACCCCCGGTACTTACTTGGCAACTCCCAAAGTCACTAGGAACGGCACCGCCAAACAGAACCCCTAATCCGCTAGTATCAGTTTCACTAAGAGGATTAGTAACATAAGCATAAGGATTCCAACCAGAGCGTGCTGGATCGACAGAGAGCCATCGTCCAGTGTTAGGATTAAGTTCTCTATTTGGCGTGTCGTAAGTACCAGCTGTCAAGTCTGAAGCGTTGCCTGCAAAGTTAACCTCGGTGGAGGCTCCACATATTAGGCAAGTTTCCCCATAAGGTGCGAAAGCACGGTCTTCCAGTAAAGTTCTGTTTCCACGGGAGGATTCTAAACGAGTAGAGCCTAACCAATCTTTATGCGCAAAGTTAGTTCCCGTTCCTCCTACAGTGGTATCTCCGCCCGGTAAAGGAATACGCCTATCAGAGACATTGGTCTTTGCCATTATGCCTATGGTTCCGACTGGGCTGAACAAATTTTCTTTATAGCTCGTACCCGTTTCCCACTCCGCTAACCTTCCCTTGGCATCGTAGGTCATGGCTGAAATGCCCATATCTGTGATTGCCATTAGTTTGTTATCTTGATTCCACTTGTAGGTGTGAAAACCATCCGTTAGAAGGTTGCCGTTAGAATCGTACGTTCCACCCGAGAAAGTGTTGTTGGTTTGGTTGTACACAGGATTCCACGTGACGCCCGTGTCCCCGGTGGGCACCGTTTTGGTCATATTTCCAAAGGCATCATAAGTAACACTTTGCCCCCACACGTTAGTCCCACCCGTATTAACACAAACGGCAGAAGCTAGATATCCTCTGTCATTATACCCAGCAACGCTGGATGTTCCATAGTTGCAAGTTTAAGAACCTCCAGACCTAAACCCGTCCACAATAGAGAGTTGTGGTAAAGTACCGTTGGCATTCCAACTTAGACTGCCCGCGTCAGTTACAGGAGTAGCTCCTACCGAAAAGATATACTCGGTCATACGGCCCGTAACGACTGGAGCAGTGCACGGGTTGTTATCGTAGGTGTATGTATCCTTATCTCCGGGTCCAAGCGTGACGACGCATGGTTGGTCAGCACTGTTATATGTCACGCTGCTGACTAGATTGGTCGAAGGGTTTTGAATAACGCTGTACGGTCGCCCTTTTCCGTCTACCGTGTAAGCCCAAGTCGCTCCGCTTACGGAATCAGTGAGGGTACTCACCGCGCCGTTAGCAAAATAGGTAGCGTTGGTGTGATAGTACTCACCTGACTTCGGCGTGGATTCGTATACATCAGACGGTTCTCCACGAACGGAATAACTGAATCCTTCATCGTGATTTTGGTTCCACTAGCGGTCGCAGCTGTGTATGCTTCAGCAAGGCGACCACCAGTATTTGCCATTGGCACGCTGTTAACAGTGGCTGAATCGTACACAAAATACTTGGTCGAGCCGTCAAAGTTTGGGCCATTGTAGCTTACAGCAATGACGCGGTTCATGTTGTCGTGTGAATAGCACGTGGTAGTACCGTTGGCATCGTAGGTTGTGACTCGGTTGCCTAGCGGACTAGCGTCAGTGACAAATCCCGGAATAGCAGTGGATGTACAAGCAACCCCCGGAGTAGATGGAGCAGAATCATAGTAGGCATACTGCGTGCCCGTTTCAGGAGTTGTGGCGGTTAATTGTCTGCCCGCCGCGTCGTACGTAAAAGAACGAGTCTGTGTGTTTGTACTAGAACTGTTTGCAGCAGACGCTACGGTTCCATCGGCATTGAATGCTGTTACGGTAGGAAATCCAGAAAATCCACCGAAACCACAGCTTTTATAACCCGAATCACCAGACACGTCGCAGCTAGCTATGACCTGACCTAAACCGTTGTATTCTGCAGCTATTTCTTTGGTCACTTCTCCTACTGGAGCAGGACCTAAAGTTATAGTTTTAATCACACATCCAGGCAGAGGCGCGGTACAGCTGGTACTCGTAGAGTACACATTAGTTGTTGTTCCACCACCACCGTCTGTGATCACCAGAGGACGATTTAGAGCATCAGGCGTAGTGGTTGCCGGGGAATTAGTGCATCCACTACCTTTTGTAATAGTTGTGCAGGGCATACTAGAATTAGTAGCCGAACCGGTACTATTCCATGTTACCCAAGAGGAAGTGCTGTCCCAATTTGAGGAGGAAGGAGCCTCTAAAACCTGTCTGTAGGTGGAACCCAAAGACGGGTTTATTTGGGTGTAGACTCGAATGAAGTTGCAGTGTAATAAAAAGAAGTAACGGCAAGGGATGGATCGGTGACAGAAGTTTTCCTCCAAAACGGATCAGCGTAAACTGTCGTTGTGGTGTTACCATCCATGCCCATAGCAGACATTATCACGGGTCCATCGCAACCAGAGTCCCATGTTGACTGAGTGTTTAGACTATTGAGAAATACGGTTTTGGTCAGAAGCCCAGAATTGCATTGCCCGTAGGTGAATGTCGTTTTGTTGTTGTTCGCATCAAACTTGGCAGACATAGTGCCATTAGCGTTGTACGTTGCAGAGGTGATCAAATAATTACCGCTGCTAGTCATTGTGGCAGTTTCCAGTAAGCTACCGGGATTGCTATAGTCTACTCATCCGGGCGAACAACAGTAACCACATGATAAAGGTTGATGAGCCTGGACTCGTCGTGGATGCGATTCGTCGCGTCCATCTAGCCGCCTGCAACAAGGTGCGGCTCGCTCGTGACGGACCTTCACCATTCTCGAGAAGGGCTGGAGTGACGGTCAAACGCGGCTGGCCGCGCTATAAAATCAGGAGTTGTCCGCGGTTTGACCCTTTGAGGAGTTCTATAGGAAAACGGAAGAAGATGGGCTTGGGAGGATGGACGGCAGGACCGTCTTTGCGCCGCTTTCCGGGGAGGAGTTCTTCGTCAGCGAGAAACTGCTGAAGGGGTATGCAGAAGCCGCCGAGTCGTTTTTTTGCGAGATAGCTGATCACTTTCGGGCGCACAGCGGCGAGTACTTTAATCGCCCGGCTCCGCCGCCGCTCCCGTTCAACTGCCGCTGCAGCATTTTGGGCAGTTGTGGCTCGTCAAAACTAAACGCCGCTCGGTTTCTCGCTGGAATTCATCCCTATCACCCTGGAAACGGGAAGAGCTCGACTCGACGGGCCAGAAACGGGCTTATGGGAAGTGATCACCAGTTTCCCGGATTTTGAGTGCAAGTCCATGTTCGAGAAACATCTGTTTATCGAAGCCTTAGATCACCTAATTCGGAGTCTCAGGATCAACAATTTACAGGCGGAGGTGGAGAAGGATTTCTCGAACGCGAGCGGGAACTCTACCCCGCGTTTAGATTCAGATCGCGCCTTTTATTAAGCTTGTCCTACCGTGCTCTTCAGGGCATCGTCGACATCCGGCAAGATGATCGGGACATCCTCATCCCACGATCGTTTTACTTCTTTCTCCAGCAAATCCTGAAGCTCCGGCACCCAGGGATAATAGTGTTCCTTCACCGTGTCGGGATGGTCAGCCAGCAGCATGGCAACGTGATCCACGCTCACCCGCTTCTTCAGAAGTTCGACGGCAAAGGTATTTCTAAACATGTGCGACTTGGGCCGGATGCGTTTGCCGTCGCGGTCTCGCAGATCGAGCGCAGGTTCCACCAGCTTCCATAAACGGCGCAGCGTCTTCTGCCAGGTGCTGGCCGCTTTATTCCTTTTGCCTTTTCCTGACCAAAAGAAATATTCGGGGTGTGCGTCCGGTCCAGGCGGAACCCTGCGCAATTCATCTGCGCTCTGCGGCGGGAGCAGCACCGTGACCGGATTTCCGGTCTTGGTACGGTGGAGCACCAGACGATCGTCTTTGCCCAAGCGCGAGCGTTGCAGTGTCACCGCATCGGTAATGGCGAGTCCACTCCAACGCATCAAGTTACACAGCGCATGCAGCCGCCTGCCTTTGCCGCGAACTTCCGCCTTTTTCACCGTTGCCAGCGAAAGATCGTAGGTGGTGCAAGCCCGCAGCACGGCCTTGAATTGCGCGGGGGTGAATGGCAGCGTTGGGATGCTCGAGTCCTTCTTACCCACGATTTTCGCCATGCCTCGTGCCGGGTTGCCCCGATCCTTATCCAGCGTTGTCTTGAGCCATTTCTGCGCGATGCAATGATCAAAGAAGGCGACGCTGTTGTCCCGCTTCTTCGACTTGGACCAGTAGGTTTTGGATTTCCAGGTGCCCATCCACTTGTTAAGCAACGGGGACGTGACCTGGTGAACATAGAGCACGCGCTCTGCCTCCGGCTTACCCTGGTCGTGGACCTGGAGAAAATCCATGAGTTGCCTTTTCATCGTGCCGTATTTCGCTTCTGTGGTTTTGTAACCGTCGGGGTTAGAGGAAGCGGCTTGCTTGCTGGCAATGAACTCGTCGAAGGCTTCTTCGATCAGCTTGGGTGTGATGGCATTGTCGGCTTCCCGGGCCCGCTCTCGCAGGATTACAGGGTCGTGGTCGTCCGCCCATTCTTTCGCCCGCTGACGGGCTGTCTCCCAGGATTTGGTCTTGGCGCTGATGCGGGCACGCGTGAGACGCACATAAATATGCTTCGGGCAGCGGCAGCGGCCATCTTTTTCCTTTTGGATAAACTTGCAATCGGCTCGGTGACGATAGACGATGACATCAACTTCGGGGCGGGTCTCAAAGTGAAAGTTGCCGGACATGCGCGGCTCCTACGGTCCGGGTGGAGGGCCTAGCCAGTAGAAGAATACCCGAAATGTGTGCGGTCCGTGTGAGGATAATTCGTTGTTGGCGATAAACCAGTGATTTCATTAACGAAATAAATGGTGGCCAGGGACGGAGTTGAACCGCCGACGCCAGCCTTTTCAGAACTCGGATTTCCAGTGTTTCTAACAACTTCAAGGGTTGCCGTGGGAATGGCAAACGCTGGAAAATACGGGCAACACGGATGGATCGTGGGTGATTCTATCGAATACCTGTAAGGCGAGGTTTCGGTGGATTGAAGAACGGATTGGATTTCAGTAATGCACCTATAGCTGGATGAAGAGAAGTGGCGGAGAGAGTGGGAACGGGAAGCTGCGCGATGAGTTCTTGAACGGCGAGAGCTTTGTACCCGCTGAAGGAGGCACAAATGCTGACATAGAGGTGGGGCGTGGAATACAACACGGAGCGGCCACACTCGGCGCTGGGCTACAGGCCACCGCACCGCAAGCAATCTTGCCAAAGCAACAGGGGCATGGAGATATGGAAAACGCTCCGTGTTTCCCACATCCCCACACCCCCGGGGCCGGAGCCGAAATCCATCAGCGTGTGTTCACGGCCGGTAGCTCGATCAAGCCAGCGGCGAAGCAGGTGATCAAGATTCCAGATGGCCACCCTTTCGGCTTCCACAACCTCCGGCAAATGCGTTAACCTCGTTCCTGGTAGAGATCGGAACCGACTCCAAGACTATTCAGGACATGCTGCGTTCGGCAGAACCCACCTTACCGCCAGACGCAACTGACTAAAAGGAACAACTTACAAAGCTAGAACTCATAACGGAGCGCGAATTCCATTTCGCGTGCGCCGCCACGAGGACCAACAGTGTTCGAGATTTGCCCGAAAGTGCCCGATGAACTTGGGGAGAGGCAATGCTTGTCGTACTGAAGTTTACGGTGTTGAATAAATTGTAGGCACTCACTCGGGCTTGGATGCGATGGGTTTCGTTCCAAGGCATCCGAAAGGACTTGTGAACGGCCATGTCCACTGCGGAATATGCCGGAGATTCCAGGGAATTCCGTGAACCGGACTCACCTGGCATAGTGAACGCGAGCTGTTGGTATGCCGCATTGGCATCGGAGAATATATTCGGTTGGCCATTTGGGCCATGTCGGCTCACGCTGGTATGTACAGGGGTAAGGAACGTTCCTACTGACCTTACGAACCAGTTCGTCGCCCAATAATCGTCTCCGGGACTCTGGGGAAGGCCGGATCGTATGTGCAGAAACCCGCTAATCTCCCATCCGCCGATCAATGCATCTGCTATGGAGCCGGCCGATGAACCGTATCGCTTACCCTTACCGAAAGGCAAGTCGATTAACCAACTCCCATTGAATACCACTGGATTGCAGGCTCTGACTGCGGCACAAGTAACGGGCCAAGCTGTCTCTGTGGCTTTCGCGTCATCGCTGCCCGTCCTGCTCAGGGTCACCCCCAAGCCGTTCGGTGTTTTTTGGATACGCGCCGAATGTCAGTAAGCCTGAGAGGTCGCGAGTCGTTCCGATGCCCTGCGGTCACACCGCGATGTGATTCAGGTTACAGCCCTGCTGGACTCCGTGTCTCTACAGTTGAGGTGTGGTCGCACTGTGACAGGTCGCGCTTCCGATTTCGCGTGCAACTCATGACAGCTACTCTCGTGCCTGGAAGAACGCCGGTCATGACGCCGGCTCCTCCACGCAAAATTCTTTCCGTGCACGGACGAACGATCGTGAAGGTGCGCTTCTCTCTGCTGACCACTGTAGCCATTAGGGTGCGATAAGCAGTGCGATAAGAAGTGCTGTGAAAAGTGCGACTCGCGAAAGGTATGACGTATGGATGCCGTCTTTGACACCTTCAAACTCCGCGCCGAGGCTGTAAGCGCGGAAGTCCACCACTTCCCCCACAAGAGCGCAGCTCTGGACTTCATACTTCACTATTTGCACGACGCAGGAGTAAGCGATGCGCCGCAGGCGTACGCGGTGTGGGCGCACTGTCCTTTCCTCGAGGGAGTCGACCAAAAGCAACTTTCCACCACACTGCCCGGCTTGATTTTCGACGTGAATCGCGAAATCTCTGCCGTTGCGAAAGTGGGAATCAGCCAACTCGACTGGGCAATCGCGAACACTGGAACGCTAGTGCAGGACGCCGCATGCGTCGACCAGAGGCTTGTTTCCACGCTTCCCCTGATTCATATTGCGCTGATTCGGAGCGATCGCCTTTTACCCGACTTGCCCTCAGCCCTGGCGAAGATACGGCCGGAGCGGACGAATTACATTTCCTTCATTACCGGGGCCAGCCGCACGGCGGACATCGAGCGCGTGCTCACCATTGGAGTGCACGGCCCGGAAAAGCTCATCATTGTGTTCTACGACGTCTGCTTCGAGCCGGGAAGCGTGAACTAATGGAAACGAAATTTCGCGAGTCCATCAATAAGGCGCTGCACAATCCCAACCTCACCGGAGCACTGGGGCGATTTTCCGAGGCCTACCGGATCAGCCGCCAGAAGGCTTATGAAGGTTATGACTTTGAGGCGCTGCGAACCCAGATTGCCGAACGAAAATCCTACGCGGCTTCGCATCTCGACGAACTTGCCGACCTCTTCACGAAGAACGCCGAAGCACGCGGGACGAAGGTGTTTCGGACCAACGATCCCGCCAAGGTGCGCGAGTACATCCTGAATCTCGCCCGAGAGAACGGCGTCAAGAGCATCGTGAAATCGAAGTCCATGGCCTCGGAAGAGATTCATCTCAATAAGCATCTTGAGTTAGCCGGCATCGAGGTGGGCGAAACCGACCTGGGAGAATGGATTGTTCAACTTGCAGGACAGACGCCGTCGCACATGGTCATGCCCGCAATCCACATGACCAAAGAGGAAGTCGCCACGGTTTTCAACGAGCAGGTTGAAGAAGGCCAGAAGCCGGATATCCCGAAGTTAGTGAAGTTTGCGCGAGCTAAGCTGCGCACCAAGTTTCTCAACGCCGAGATGGGGATCACCGGCGCGAATATCGCAGTGGCGGAAACCGGAACGCTCGTCATCGTTACGAATGAAGGTAACGCCCGGCTGGTGACGACCCTGCCGAAAATCCACGTAGCCATCGTCGGCCTGGAGAAGCTGATGGAGAAGTTCGAAGACGTGGTGCCGGTTCTGACCGCCCTGCCCAAGAGCGCTACGGCGCAGTTGCTGACCAGCTATGTCTCCATGATCAGCGGCCCCGTGCCCAACACCGACGGAACGCCCAAGCAACTGCACATCATCCTGATGGACAACCGGCGTACCGAGATGTCGCAGGATCCGAAGTTCAAGCAGGCTATGCAGTGCATCCGCTGTGCCTCGTGCCTGAACGTCTGTCCGGTGTTCCGCCTCGTAGGGGGGCACGTGTTCGGCAAGGTGTATACCGGCGGCATCGGCACCATTCTCACCGCGTGGTTCGACGCGCTCAAGTCGTCGGACGACATCCAGAGCCTGTGCATCCAATGCGGCAACTGCACGGAAGTGTGTCCCGGCAAGATCGATATACCGGGATTGATTCTCGAACTGCGGCGCCGCCTGGCAGTCGAAAACGGACAGCCCCTGGCGCAAAAAGCGATCTTCTCGGTGGTCAACAACCGCAGTCTCTTCCACTCGATGCTCCGGGCTGCGTCGCTGATGCAGAAACCGCTTCAGAAAGACGGCTTCATTCGTCACCTGCCCTTTTTTCTCTCGGAGATGACGGAATTCCGCAGCCTTCCCGCCATCGCCGAAGCGCCGTTCCGCGACACATTCAAGAAGATCAAGCAACCTGCGGGCAAAGAGAAGATTGCGTTCTACGCCGGCTGCCTGATCGACTTCGCTTATCCCGAGATGGGCGAATCGCTGGTGAAAATACTGAACAAAGCGGGCATCGAGGTCGTGTTTCCCGAAGGCCAGACTTGTTGCGGCGCGCCCGCGCGCTATAGCGGAGCCTATGAAGTCGCGGCGCAGAATGCGAACGACAACATCAACGCGTTGCTGGCTAACCATGTCACTTATGTCGTGTCGGCCTGCCCCACCTGCACGGTAGCGTTGAAGAAAGAGTTCATAAGTACATTCGAAAGCCTCGGACAAACTGCTTCGCTGCCGCGAGCGCACGAACTAGCCAATAAAGTTATCGACTTCTCCAGCTTAGTCAAGAAGCTGGTGGATGAAGGCCGCTTGAAGTTCAAAGAAGGGCAGCAGTTGGGAAAGATCACTTATCACGACTCATGCCATTTGAAGCGCACGCTGCACGTCAGCCAGCAGCCGCGGGAACTGCTCACCCAGGCGGGCTACGAGGTAGCGAAAATGTACGAGGCGGATATGTGCTGCGGCATGGGCGGATCGTATTCCCTGAAGCTGCCGGAAATTTCGGCGCCCATCCTCGAACGCAAGTTGACTAACATCAAGAACACTGGTGCGCCACTCGTGGTCATGGATTGTCCCGGTTGTGTCATGCAGATCCGCGGCGGCCTGGACAAGCAGACCTCAACCATCAAGGTCGAGCACACGGTACAGCGACTGGCGTGCGAACTGGAATAAACCGCAGGTCAGCCGGCCGCCCGGCGGGTGCCGGGAGCGGGTTTTGGCTGTTCTTTGTCTGATCGTTCTTATTAGGATCGTTTCCATTTCGATCTTTTTTCATTTCGGAGGAACAAGAATGGCGGTGGCCGAAGTAGCTTCGGTGCAGATTTCTTCGGAGGAAATCAAGGCTGGACTTGCTGCCTCAATCGACAGCCGGCGCATCCTCATCCGTCCGATCGACCTCATCGCGTACGCTTCCGATGCCAGTTTCTATCGTCTGATCCCTAAAGCGGTAGTGCAGACCCAAGGGCTGGAAGAGATACGAGCGTTGTTTGCATTCAGTCAGCGACAGCGCATATCCATGACGTTTCGCGCCGCCGGTACGAGCTTGTCGGGACAGTCGATCTCCGACGGCCTGCTGGTGGACATCGCCCGAAACTGGCGAGCGGTCAAGGTCGAAGATGGGGGCAAGCAAATTCGGGTGCAGCCGGGAGTGATCGGCGCGCGTGCCAACCTGGCGCTGGTGCCTTATCGTGCAAAAATTGGGCCGGATCCGGCGTCAATCGCAACCTGCACCATGGGCGGTATTCTCTCCAATAACTCCAGCGGTATGTGCTGCGGCGTCGAGCAAAACGCCTATCACACCCTCAAGTCCATGAAGTTCATGCTGCCTTCGGGCACAGTCATTGACACGTCGCAGCCTGATGCGGACGCGGAATTTCATGCGCGCGAACCGGAGCTGGCACGCGGCGTTCTGGATTTGAAGCAAAAGCTGGAACAAAATGCCGATCTGCGCGAACGAGTGCGCAACAAGTACAAGCGAAAGAACACAACCGGTTACTCGCTGAATGCCTTCCTCGATTTCGACACCGCCGTCAACATTTTCCAGCACGTGCTGATCGGAGCCGAGGGAACCTTGGCCTTTATCGCAGAAGCCGTATTGAACACTGTCCCCGATTTGCCGGTCAAGTACACGGGACTTTTGTTGTACTCCGATTTGTACGCGGCTGCCGATTCCATTGTCCCCTTAGGCACGGCTGGCGCCAAAGCGCTGGAGATCATGGACCGGGCTGCACTGCGCTCGGTCGAGGATCAAGCCGGGATACCGGGCTCGATCAAAACGCTTCCCGACGGAGCTGCGGGACTGCTGGTCGAATTCCAATCCGCTGAGGAAAACAATCGTTCCGAGTTGGAAGCGCTGGCCAACGATGCGGTCACCGGACTCAAGCTGTTCGAACCCGCGCGCTTTACGCACGCCGCGGCGGAGCAGGCATTGCTTTGGAAGATTCGTTCCGGAATGTTTCCGTCCGTCGGCTCGGTGCGTCAGAGCGGCACGACTGTGATTATCGAAGACGTTGCGTTTCCCGTGGAGAGCTTGGCCGATGCGGCGCACGATCTCAACCGGTTGTTTCGCAAGCACGACTATTCCAATGCCATAATTTTCGGCCACGCCAAAGACGGCAACCTGCATTTTGTTATTACCCAGAGCTTCAACGATCAAGCGGCGATCGATCAGTACTCCCGCTTTATTGACGACTTAGTCGAAGTAGTGGTGCATCGCTACGATGGCGCGCTGAAGGCGGAACATGGTACGGGGCGCAACATGGCTCCGTTTGTGGAGACGGAATGGGGGAGCGACGCCTACGAGATCATGCGCCAACTGAAGAAGCTGGCCGATCCAGACAATCTGCTCAATCCGGGAGTAATCATCAACGCTGATCGAAAGGCGCACCTCGCCGATCTCAAGCGCTTTCCGTCGGTCGAGGCGGAGATCGACAAGTGCATTGAGTGCGGGTACTGCGAACCCAAGTGTCCCAGCCGGGAACTGACTCTAACGCCCCGTCAACGCATTGTTGTGCGTCGCGAAATGGCCAGACAGCAAGAGGCTGGTAATGGCTCGGAGCTCTGGAACGCATTGGATCGTGAATTCCCCTACATGGCGCTGGATACCTGCGCCACGGATGGCCTTTGCGCCACGGCATGCCCGGTGAATATTGATACCGGGAAACTGGTGAAGCGTTTCCGCAGTCTTCGCGCTTCCGCTGGAGCCCATGACTGGGCAGTCCGCGTTGCCAGCAATTTCAGTTTCACGGAAAGCGGGTTACGCTGGGCGCTACGCCTTGGGCATGCGGCAGAAAGAGTAATCGGCGTCAGCGGCATGCGCGCGCTTACTCGTTTGATGAAACGCTTTGCCGGAGGGAACCTTGGCGAATGGATGCCGGATACTCCCTTCGCAGCCGGAAAGGTTCCCACCACTAAGAAGGAAGGGGCTCAGGCTGTTTACTTCCCGGCGTGTATCTCGCGCATCATGGGCCGGTTGCCCACCGAGCCCAAAGAAAAGGGCCAGTCTCTCATGGAAATAACCGTGAAGTTGGCCCGACGCGCGGGAGTACCAGTGTATATTCCATCCGACGTCGCCGGAACCTGTTGCGGTATGCCGTTCTCTTCCAAGGGATTCACTCGCGCTTACGCGATCGCGGCGAATGCAGCAGTCGAACGGCTCTGGCGATGGTCCGAGCAGGGAAAACTGCCGGTCGTGATCGATACCAGTCCTTGCACCTATACCCTTAAGACGGCGCGAGATTATCTGACTCCTGAAAACCAGGGGCGCTTCGATCAATTGAGGGTACTGGATGCCATCGAGTTCGTACACGATGAACTGTTGCCCAAATTGACGGTGAAAGCGAAAGTCAACTGCGTCGCGCTGCACCCGGTGTGCTCGGTCACGAAGATGGGGATCACGGCGAAGCTGGAAGGCATTGCGAACGCGTGCAGCCAGGAGGTATTGATTCCGGCGGATGCTGGTTGTTGTGCCTTCGCGGGCGATCGAGGTTTTCTGTTCCCCGAGCTGACACAATCCGCCACCCAGTGGGAAGCCGCCGAGGTCCGGGCAAAACACCCCGATGCGTGTTACTCCAGCAGCCGAACCTGCGAAATCGGAATGACCCGAGCCACGGGCCAACTCTATCGTTCTTACATGTATCTGCTGGAGAAGGGAACGCGCTGACCCTTGCTGTGTCTTTGGCTGGACGTGCAACAGAGGCACGTCCAAGGTTCCTGATGTTCGAACCCAGCTTTGGCCCGCGCCACATGGGCCAGCATCGCGTGCAACCGATTTGGGCCTAGTACCAGGACCCCAGCAAGAGCACGATCAGGATTTCGGTGCCACAACCCACGACTCACTCCTTGATTGGGGCTTGCTCGTTGGCAACGGTGGTGGTTGTGCTGGCCAGCTTCTCTTCGTCAGCTTTCATGGCTGACTTCAAGCCGCGGATGCCCTCTCCAATTCCTTTGCCAAGCTCCGGAAGCTTTTTAGGTCCGAACACGAGCAGGGCAATTCCGAAAATAATCAGCAGATGCATGGGTTGAAATAGTCCTTCGAACATGGAGCTCCTTCGATTCAGATGAAAAGAAATCTTGTTGGCAAATCGCTAAAAAAATGCGGACGCCGTTCCATGAAACCGTACAGCGTCCGCCAGGAGAGAAATCACCAAAAAAGCGGACAGTTAGAGTTCAGGCTACGAGCGGACCGCGGCATCGGCCGCGACAGCCATAGCGTTTAGTATGTTGAGGAACTCCTGACTTTGGCCGATGAAGAGGCCATCGGCGGTGAAGCTTTTGATTGTAGCCACGGCGCCCCCAAATTTATCGGTCAGCGGACGAATCATCGAAACATTGGGGAGATTGCCCTTGAAATTGAAAGGCACGGGGAAGATCAGGCTGGGTTGAATCTTCCGGTTGACTTTGCTGAAAAAATTGGGAAATGTCAGGCCGGATATGGCGTCCGTAAATGGCGCCACAGGGGCTTGCACTGCGTTGCCCGAAAAATCAACCCATTCCAGAAAGTGCGCGATCTCGTCTCCACCAATGCCCAGGGTGATCTCAAGCACTTCCGGGTCCGTCACCTTTTGACTCATGGCTGCGTAAAGACTGGAGCCGCCTTGCTCAATGTATCCGAAGTGAAAGCCCGCAACATTGGCGATCGCCTGAACATGATCGTTACCCGGGAAGTTGGGGTTGGGAGCGCCGTTGAAATCGTTGTTGTTTCGGGGAATGGCGGGAACATTTTGCAGAGTGAGCGCCTGAGGAAAGGTGGCGCCGTGGTCCGGACTAGCTGTGCTGCGGTAGCGCACGTACCAGCTGGTGTCGACGTTGAGCTGCATGAGGTTCGTGAGGCGCAACTTACCTGATGATCCCGTAGCTGTGCTTCCCGGCAAAGTTTTGAACTGGGTAAAGTTGACCGGCTCGGCTCCTCTGGACTCGAGATAGGCATTGAGAAAGGTAGCGTGGCTAACTTCATCCAGCGTGTTACTGGTGATATATTGCGGGCCATCGGAATCGAGGTTCGACAGGGCTACCTGATAGTTGTTCAACGGTTGGTTCGGGTCTACCTCAATGGGTGGATTCTTGCCGATACCGCCCAGTTCCGCATACTGTGTCCAAAGGTCCGCCTCGATCAGTTCCGCCGCCGCCAGAAATTGGAGGATGGCGACATCTCCCGCACCGAGAGGACCGCTTTCTTGTGCACGGGCCAAGGTTCCATTTGCTAACAAACCGGCGCCCACTACTGCGGCGCCTCCTGCCAGAAGGCCGCCTTTCATAAATGAACGGCGGTCAAGTGAGCGCCTGATAGATGGGAGAAGTTCTTCTTTTTTCATGGTTATGCTCCAATTCCTTTTGTTTTTGATTTTGTTTTATGCGGTACTGTGGCTTAGACGCAGCGACCGAACGACGAGATGTGGAAAGGATGTCATTTAATTGTCAATGCTTTGTAAAAACGCGGTAACAACATCACTGCGATGTTTTGCAGCGGCGAGTGAGTTGATAACTGTTAAGAGACGCTCTTATCTATAATTCTTTTTTGCTTACGAGTTTTCTTAATGAGTGCACCATGCTTCTCTTAAAGTTCCGGATAATGCCAGGTTGGGCTAGGCTGATTTTGTTGTCTGCGGGCAAAACTCGATGACCTTTCCGCATTGCAGCTGAGGAGCCCACTTCAACGGTTTCCGGAACTTCATCGGTACGTAAAACTCAATCACCTTTGCCATGACAATCCCCTTGATCTCCCGTCTCTGTGGGGGCTGTATTCAGCTTGCAGCTCCAGCAGGGCTACCATATCCATCCGCAATTACAGCGCGCAGAATCGCACAACTGGAGCTTGTGCAAAAGTGCTTTACAAACAGCGCATGACCTGATCCACATGTTTTCTCTCCTGCGAGCTACATCCGGGGCTACCGTCGTACCCTGAAGCGAGACTAAACGCATCCGCATTTGTTCCGGCAGTATGTGAAACTCCGCTAGTCGAGCAATATTCCCCAATTCTAAGAAATAGTTTCCCTGGCAAAACAGTCTCTTGACCCAGTTACTGGCGAAATGGCGCCACATACCATGCGCAGTACGTTGCCACGCCACCGAGCAGAACCATCGCCCAAAGCACAAGCTCCGTGCGCATCCACCACTTCCAATTTGTGAATCGCAGCCACTTTGGAAGAACGTTCGTGCCGGCCACGATGACAATATAGAGTCCCAGAAACTCAGCCGTTATCCCCAGAGCCGCGTGTATTGCCGCCACCTCGTAATACTACTTATGAAGAACCTTAGACATCGCCGGCTCGACTTGTTGCTGGAACGACGGCCACATCACCAGTCCGATCATCAGCAAATTCAAGAGAAGCACCGTCGTCTGGCAAATACCGTGAGCTCTGTAGCGTTTGTGTTTCGCGAGAAGAGGCCCAGCAAGCAGGGTCACTCCCATGATGAACTGCACGACGAGGTTGAGATCTGCCTCGAAAGTTGCGCCGGTACCGAGAAAGCCTTTCATTGAAAGATAGACAACACCGCTAATTGTCCTTCACTGAGATATGTATGACTCCCTAATAGCCTGCAAACTCTTCCGTCCGAATGTCGTCTTCATCTATGCCCACCTCACTGAGCGTCTGGCGCACTGAGGCAACCATTTTTGGCGGCCCAGCTATGTAATAGATCGGGCCCCGCAAGGATTTCACAAGTGTGAGCAGCATTTCCGGGCTGATGTGCCCAGTCTTCCCCTTCCAACCGCTATTATTGGCTACGCGCGTGAGGGTAGGAACAAAGCGGAACCTTGGATTTGCAGTCTCCAACTTCCAGAGCGCGTCAATGAACGCGGCATCCTTTAGGTAGCGGTTCGCGCAGAACAGAACAATACGATGGCGAAGCTTCTCCTCGGTGGCGTAAGTGAGCATGCTGATGATGGCGCGATCCCGATCCCGCCGGCGAGGAAGACGGCCGGCCTGGCGGGGTTGTTGTGGAGGGTGAAAGAGCCCATTGGCCCTTCAATCCTGGCCGGGCTGCCGATCGGCAGCGTGGATATGGCCTGCTTGAAAACCGTATTTCGCATGCGGGTCGTGACTACGAGCTCATCGTCGGACGGGGAGCTTGCGATGGAGAACGTGTGAGTCAGTCGGCCTGACGGCCCGGGCTGGGAATCGGATAGAGTCAGGTCGATATACTGTCCGGCCTTGAATACAAAATCGTTTGGCTTCTCAAACTGAAATGCCATTGTTCCTTCGGCAACTTCTGTTCGACCTAATAGAGTGCTTTGGTAGCCGATCATCGCGATCATCCTTTTGTTCGTTGACCTAGTACCGAAGAAAATACGTGTCTTGATCCCTTGTTGAAGTACTTGTGGCCGCGACGTAATGCCACTTATGCAGGACCGCAGCGGGGGGCGCAACGGAGTGCGCCCTCGCCGGGGTTGTTTTGTTTTAGTTGATGGTAATGGTTACGGGCGCAGTATTGCTTAGTGCGCCGGATGTGCCCGTCACCGTCAAGGTGACCTGAGATGCCGGCGTCGTTGGTTTGTTGTTTGAACTGCTACCGCATCCGAGGGCGAACAGTGAGATGAGAAGCAGCAAACCCAGTATGCTCGTGAACAGAATGTTCTTGCGTGCGAGCGGGTTCCGTTTGCGAGTCGCGAGGACGGTGCCAAACAGCCCCAGACCAGGTAGCAGGACCGCCATGCCGGGCACGCGGTAGCCGATCGGGGGCGGCGTCGAGGTGGCAGAGATGGTCAAGGTGGAGGATGACGTGCTTGATCCGGGAGAGATCGTCGTGGGACTGAAAGCACAGCTCAGACCAGCGGGCGCCGTACAGGAAAGTGTGATCTGACCGTTGAACCCTCCTACCGCGCTGGCACTGACCTTGAGGTTGGTCGAACCGCCCGGCGCGACGGTTACGCTTTGGGCCGAGAGACTCAGAGAAAAATGTGGGCTGGTGACCGCGGCTGCGGGGACAAGGCTGGCGAAGACGCTGGTTGTGGTGCCTCCAGCCGGGAAATTGGGTTGGTTGCTGCCTCCAGCCGTGAGATAAAGAGCGCCGGGATCACCCGAGGGACCGCCTCCGCCAAACGCCATATCCCACAAGCCGGGATTCACCAACACATTGTTCGAAGAGTCGGTGAGCTGGCCGAGAAACTTCCCGGTTGTGTCGAACGCGTTGATAGTGCCATCGCCGAAATTTCCCACCAGGATCGCGTTCGGGAACGTACCAAAAGTAGATGGAGTCTCCACCACGCCCCAAGGCGCGTTGAGCTTGCCGCCGGCAGCGACGAAGGTGCTGACGAAATTGCCGTTCATGTCGAAGATATCCACCTGCCCGAGACCAGCGCCGGGCTGGGCGTCGTGCTTGGCAGCATCCTGCATGGCATAGGCGACGTAGATCTGGTTGCCGACGACGTGGATGCCGTGGGGAGCGAAACCCGCATGAAGTTTTGGATCGGCGAACGAACCGCTCAGTGAAGTGGGGGTAAAGTTACGATCGTAGACGTCGACTTTGCCGCTGTTGAAGTTCGCCGCCAAAAGAAAGGTGCTGTTGAGCAGGGCGAGACCCTTATAAACCGCGCCGCTGGCAGAGTTATCGAAGGCCACTACTGCGCTGCTGGCGCCGGTCCAGTTGGCGATGATGCCATCTTCGGTGTCAAAAATGAACGATCCGCCGCCGAAGTAACTGCCGTTGCCGTTGGACACGTTTCCCGTAGGGCAGCCTGGGCTGCAATTACCATTCGGATTTTTTGTGGCCCCAGGTATGGTCACCACAAGTGCATTTTTGTTGCCCTGTGCGTCATAGAGTGTGGAGGTGCCGCTGTTATTGTTGGCGATCCAGAAATCTTGCCCGGGTAGAATGGAGATTCCCCAGGGGTTCAACAGTTGAGAGTCTGTAGTAGTCGCTACGCCGGCAGTATTGGAGACCAGGTTGGTCTGGGAATAGCCGGCCTGTTGGGCGAGCAGCCCCGAGGGAATTGCTAACGTCATGAGCAGCCCGAATAACAAGAGTGTCCTTTTCAAGTTGTCCTCCATAACCTATTTTGTGATTTGTACCCGTTGAAACGGCGGTTAATTAGTTGCCAGAGAAAACCACTGTGCCGTGGTCCTTCATCTGGGCTAGCTTGGTCATCGCTCGTCGTGTCCCGATGGTATAGACGCCCGCCGGTGTCTGAACCTCGCGGAGAAAGTACGTGTCCCCTAAATGCTCGAAGCTAAGCTTTGCCTGCCCAGCAGAAGCTCTATCGAAACCAATAGGCAGCAGAAACTCGCCTTTGTCGTGGCTGCTGATGATCAAGGTTGAATCTGTCTCAGGAAAGACACAGCCAACGCTGTATGTGCCTGCAGGCAGAGTCTTGCCTCCGGCCACAAACTCGAAGGGAACATTCACAACGATGTTGCTTGCGTCTTGGGCGCGGGCACTTATGCCTAACCCAAGCAAACAAGTCAGAGTAAGTACAATGGTCAAATACGGCGTCTTCATTGATTTCTCCTTGTTGAAACGTTTTGAATTTCATTATTGATAACTGCACTCGTGAGGTTTTATTCCACAAACGTCTCCTGAGTCGCGGTTGTCAAAATGTTTTGTGCAACGTATGTGAGTTAGACGCAGCGACCAACGACAAGATGCGCTCGCGATGTCAATTACTTGTCAACTGTTTGTCGAGGTTAAGTAAACACGGAGTAGTAAGATCACTGCGAGTGGCGGAACGGAGAGTGCTGCGTTGTGCAATTCGGGCCGGGTATCAGTCAGAATCATGCATTGTGAGTCCACATTCCATGTGGTCCTCGACTGCTGTGGTGGGAGACGCATGCGGTGGCTTGTGGTCCAGACACTCGGCAAAAAGTCCGAGAATCCGACCTGTCCGCCTTTTTAGAGGGATTAATTGCGCTCGCGCAGATTCCGGTCGCTTAGCGAAGTACTTGTTCAGGCGTTCGCGAAGCTGCAACCGACCTCGCCATAGTCGCGCCTTCACCGCGGTGTGACTCAAGTTCAGTACTTCTGCTGTCTGATCCGTTGAAAGGCCTTCAATATCTCGCAGTACAAAGACCGTCCGTAAGATCGGGCTCAGCTCTTCTAAAGACTTGATTAGGATGTCTCGTAATTCAGACGCCCAGTAAAGCTGTTCAGGGTTGGGAGCCCAATCGATGACCTCCATTGGAAGCATGTTTCCATCTGACTGAAAATCCTCATCTAGGGACACTTCTCTTATTGCGCGCTGCTTCCGCAGCTTCACAAGCGACTGGTTCAGAGTGATGCGAATCAGCCAGGTTGAGAATTGGGACTCCTCTCGGAATTGGCCCAAGTTTTGGAAGGCCTTCAAAAAGGCCTCCTGAACCGCGTCTTGGGAATCCTCCGCGTTGTGCGTGACGCTTTGAGCGATTCGGAGAAGTTTGCGATCGTATCGCTTTACGAGTTGCTCGAAAGCAGCAATATCCCCATTCTTGCTGGCATGGACAAGATCCAGGTCATCGCTTGCCACTGCCCTCACTGCGAGTTGTCCCGAGTCTGCCGTCATATTGTGGTTGTCTCCATAATTCACGTGAACTCCAACGAGTACCGCCCCTCACGCAGCTTTGCCTGCAGGACGTTCATGTAGGCCATGATTAAGACGTCCTGCAGGGACATTGTCTTGTAACTAATGCGCCACATCTAGCGCCTCTCTTGCGCCCTTCGTCGTTAGCGGGCATTTGCACTCTGTTGGTGTTAACAGCATGGACCACGATTTATTCCAGAACTGTATGCGTTTATTGCCAACGCTACAGCCTTCATTTAGCCCAGCGAAGTAAAAAGGCCGCCCCGGTGATGAGGACGGCCTTTCAGTTTCTTCGAGATTGTTCTTCTTACCAGACCTGGCAAGCGCGCCGAGTTCTATGTTTCAAAACTCACAAACCATAGTGAATCTCACCAATCGTCATCACGGTTTTGATCATTTGAAAATCGTTAAAATGCCTCCGAGTCTCACTGCACCACGACCTTGCCTGTCATCTTCGGGTGGACCGAGCAGTAGTAGGAATACGTTCCCGCCTTGGTAAACGTGTAGGAGTACTTTTCGTCCGTATCCAGCACCTTGGACTTGAACACGCCGTCTGTGCTCACCGCCGTATGGGGAATGTCATCACTATTTGTCCAGGTAACGGTCGTTCCGACGGGTACCGTGATCGTCTGCGGCCCAAAAACGAAATTATCGATCTTCACCGCCGCGTTTGCCGCGGCGGGCTGGTCATTCGCCGTGACGCTCGATGATCCCACTAATAACAGCATCGCAATCACTACCGGCATCGCCAAACTCGCTAACCACACATTTTTCCTCGTCATTGTTTTGTTTCCTCTCTAAATTTGATTTTCTTGCTTGATCTTCATTTGTTTGGACCAGATCCTTGGGGTCTACCCAAGGGACGAGTCAACTATGCCGAGGCCGCCTCTATTCCCTGAAGCCGAAGACGCCGAGTCCCCGAGTGGCGAATCGACGATTGCCAGGCTGCGCCCGCTGACCACATAGTTCACATCCGTGATACCCAACACCCGCTGCAACTGGTCGGCTGGCACCTTCATGGGTCCGGCTGAGGGAGCTGTTCCCGGCGCAGGTTGAGGGAAAGCGGTCGACATCGCGGCATGGAACGAAACCTTGCCTTCGACCTTCTGCATGATCTGGTGAATATGGCCGTTTAACACAGTCACGGAACCGAAACGCTTGACGTAAGACAAGGCTTGCTCGCTGTCGTCGGTTCCCCATCCCCAATCGGGATAGATGGTCCACAGTGGAATGTGTGCAAAGAGCACAATCGGAGTGCTGGCAGAGCGGCCCTTGAGATCGTCCTCAAACCACTCCAGCTGTTCGTGACCGAGCGACCCCATGCCTCCAGCTTTCAAATTGGCGACATTTACCAGACCGACGAAATGCACACCCTTGTGATCGAAGCTGTACCACCCATTACCCTTTGTACCTTTCCCATAGCGCCGGAGATATTCGTCGCCGTTGTCACTTAGCATGTCATGCTCACCTGGTACAAAGTAGATCTGTTTCGCGGCCGCTCCCTTCAATACCTGATCCAGCGTATCGAACTCACTCGGCTTCGAGAGCTGACTCAGATCACCGGTGTGAATGATGAAATCCGGTGTGTGAGGCATCGCGTTGATCTTGTTGATCGCGGTCTGCAGGGTAGCGGTGACGTCCGGGTTGGCTGGCTTGTTAAAACCGATGTGACTGTCACTGATCTGAACAAAAGTGAAGTCCGTGCCTTTGCCGGCATCTCGGCCGGTATTTTTGGCGAATGCGCGAGAGACCGGAATGCCGCCGCTCATGGTCCAGACCAGGCCTGTACCCGCCCATGCCATGCACTTCAGGAACCCGCGACGATCGACTCCGTCGTTGTTGAGGTCTTGTAACTGCTGATCGATGAAATCTTGCTGCTTGTTTGGCATGTGCCCTCCGTAGTTTGTAACATTCTGAGTTGATAACTGGCGCGAGTCGTTTTTATTCCAACGATTTATTCCGCTGGCCCAGTTTCGACTCGACTCGTCTAGCCTGGTCCGTTTACACCACTGAGAAATCCGCCGAGATGCCCCGTCAGCCCCACAATCAAGACCGCGAGCGCCTCGATCGGCAAACGGTACTTTGGCAATGATCTTTCAGGGAACCGCCGAACCCGCCGGTGGATCCAAAACACCAGCCAGATCAATACACTCGACATGCATCCCAAGGTCAGGTGCATTAGCAGAATCCCTTTTAGCTTTTGCCCCTCGAGCGCCCAGTGCCACGCCGCAAGCCCGGACGCCACCACCGGCACCGTCGAAATCGCGGCCAGCAGCAAATTGAAATACGCGGCGCCAGCCAGCGACTGGTTCTTCCTCCACTGCGCCAGATAGTCGAACGCCACTGCCGCAAGAAACAGCGCGATTGGAAAATGGATCAGCACGACATGTTGCGCGTGCTTGGCCAAGAGTGCCGTCTTGAGATCGAAAGGATTTACCATCGCCCTACCCCTTTTGAGATTGAATGAATTGCAGGTTGCGAAATCCAGTTCGCTCTCTGACTCGTTGTGTAGAACCGACAGCGCTCGGATTTATTCCTCGGGAATTTATGTGGACGTCAAGACCACGCACGTTTCTCAGGCGCTGACACCGGCTGCGATGTTGGAATCACTCGCAAGGACCGCGACCACTGTATTGAAAGGGACGAGGGGATTTGGTGGAGGGCGCAGGAGCGGTTGGTTAGTGGGAGATCCCAAGGTCAGGCTCTCCCACCGGGAAAATGCAGGAGACTAACCACCGCCACCGTACAAACTGACACTGTCGACGTACATTGTATCTTTTTCCCCCTTCACCGATCTGCATTTCATCTTAACTTTCTTGCCCGCTTGGGATACTACTTTGTCCTGGTTAGCGATTTTGTAGACTTGACCGTGATCGTCAACCAAGACAACGTCTCCGCTTTTATCGGTGCAGCCCTGGTCACAGGCCGCTTGGCCCGCGTTCTTTGTAACGCACTTCGAGTTACAAAGCCACCCGGTCATATCGTTCGTTTTGCCCATATCGTCGGCATACAGCGAGATTGCTGATGCCAGAACAGCAACTAGCAAGTAAGGGATTCGTTTCATTGTTCCTCCTCAAAGACAATCGGTCCGGGATCTGAGAACCCAGAGAATATCCTCCAGAGATTCCAGTTCGCTCTCTGACTCGGACTCGCTGTATATAACCGGTTGCGTCCCTTTTTATTCCACGGAAATTTTTTGTGGGCTATGGGAATATAACGGCCGTCCGCTGGTTTAATCTTGTGTGCGCATCGGAAGCGAGCTTGCCACCGGGTCGCTCGAGCCGCTTGCCATGCCTCATTTCGAGCGGCTCTTCGATAGTCTTGCGAAATTGTTTAAAACCGCGTCATAGATTTGACGTGTGTAATGTTCACCCTATGTAATCGTGACACAATGGTTAAGGCACAAACTTATAGCCCACGGTGTGTACTGTGAGAAGGTGTGACGGATGCGAAGGGTCGCTCTCCAGTTTCTGTCGTAGCCTCAGCATGTGGTTGTCCACCGTTCGCGTGCGGGGGTAGTTCTGGTACCCCCAAACTTCATTGAGCAGTTCATCCCGCGAGATCACGCGTTCGGCATTCTTTGTCAGGAACTCCAGTGTCTTGAATTCCTTTGCGGTAACCGTGATCTTCTCGCCGCCACGAGTGATCTCCGTCTTGGAAAAATCCACCATCACATCCTCGAAGACATACACGTCTTCCGGACTGACGCGCGATGCACGTCTGATAAGCGCACGCAAACGCGCAACCAGTTCCCTTGGGCTGAACGGCACGGTTACGTAATCGTCGGCAGCCATTTCCAGCAGAAGGACCTTGTCCGCAACATTTGAGCTCGCGCCAAGAACTACAAGAGGCAGACCAGGAACCAAATTCGCAATCTTCTTACAAAGATCGCGCCCTGAAGATCCCGGACTCGGTAGGTCCAGGACCACTGCGGCTGGTACTCTCTGGCGAAGTATCTCCACACCACGAACGGCATCAGGGACGACATCGACCTCATATCCTTCCGAGGAGAAGAGCCGCCGCAGAATCTCCCGCAAAGCACCATCGTCCTCGATGACCAGAATCCGATCCATTGTGGCCGGTCGCATTTCGGATATTGGAGTGTTCAAGGTTGCTGCTAAGGTAGCGGTTGCCATAGGCTTTTCCTCTTTCTGCAAGATCGCTGCTTGATTCACACCTCAGGTATCAGAGCGCTGCTTCATCGAAGATTTCTTCCCTATGGACTGTCTCGCGAACTGCCTTCCGGGCTCTGGACAGGCGTGACATAACGGTTCCTATCGGGATCGACAATATTTCCGCGATCTCCTGGTACGACATTTCCTCCACTTCACAAAGAAGAAGGGTCTCCCGGTAATGCACTGGTAGATCGTCGATAGCCCTCTGTACCAGTTGGGAATTAGTGCGATTCATTAGAATCGTTTCGGGAGTTTCCGTGTCAACTGCCAGTTCACGTCCGTCCTCCTCCGAGTCCATCGCAACGGTCATGCGCTGCTCGAGTTTTGAGCGCGAACTTAGAAAGGTGTTCCTCAAGATTTGAAATATCCATGCCCGGAAATTGGTGTCGGGCTGAAACGATGCGAAGCTGCGTAAAGCCTTCAGATAGGTCTCTTGTACGAGATCCTCGGCATCGATCGAATTGTGCACCAGCCAGCGAGCGAAGTTGTAAAGGGAATCAAAAAGGGGCATGGCCAACTCTTCGAACCCTACCAACGGTTGATTGTCCTGCGAGGACAAAGCCCCGAATCGGACCATCCCTTGTGAGCCAAGTCCAATACGCCTCATTTGCCTTCTCCTGAATCAGCTTGAAACCCCGGTTGCAGCGCACTCTGACGCGCCAGTCGTCCGGCGTCAATTAACTGAAGACTTTTTCCACATATCCAATTCATTGCCTGTTAAATAATTGCTGGCGAATGAGTTAGCTCCGGATATATCCTGACCCGAGAGGTCTTTGCGCGAAGTGCTAAACTTCCGTGCGAAGCCCAAATGCGCTATGGAACCCCTGCGGCCCACCTCCGTCGTGCGATTCGGAACCTATGAGGTTTCTCTCCAGTCGGGCGAAGTGCGCAAAGCGGGTTTGAGAATCAAAGTGCAGCAGCAGCCGATGAAACTGCTGGAGATATTGCTAGAGCGTCCGGGGGAAGTCGTCACCCGGGAGGAATTGCGCAGCCGAGTCTGGCCGAACGAAAGTTTCGGTGATTTCGACCAAGCTCTCAACATCGCCATCGGAAAGCTTCGGGGTGCGTTAGGGGACTCGGCTGAGAATCCGAGATTTATCGAAACTCTTCCAAAACGTGGCTATCGCTTTATTGCGGTCCTGTCGGTTGTCGATGCAGACGCCCGCGCAAAAAGACCGGGATCTGCGGACGGAGATCTGCCTGGTTCAGAGCGTAAGAGTCCAGAGCGTAATGCAGAGTCTGGCCATCGGGTCCAAGACGCCGGGCTGACCGTTGCGCCCAAACGCCGGCTTTGGCCGACGCGTCGGGTTATCGTCGCCCTGGCACTCGTTCTGAGTTTGCCGATTCTCGCCGTCTGGCTATTTCGTTCGCGTAGCCGTGCGCCGACGGGCATCCGATCCCTGGCGGTGCTCCCGCTGGACAACCTCTCTGGCGATGCTTCGCAGAATTACTTTGCGGACGGCATGACGGACGAGTTGATCACTGACCTGGCGCAGATCAGCGCTTTACGGGTAATCTCCCGCACCTCCGTAATGGCATACAAAGGAGCGCGCAAGTCTCTTCCTGAGATCGCGCGGGAGTTGAACGTGGACGCCGTGGTGGAAGGCACGGTGCTGCGGTCCGGTGACCAGGTGCGAATTACAGCGCAGTTGATCGAGGCCCCAGCTGACAAGCACTTGTGGGCCGCGAGCTATGAGAGCGATCTGCGCGATACTTTAACCCTCCAGAAAAAAGTGGCGAGTGCCATCGCAGATCAAATTCGGATAAATTTGACTCCGCGGGAACAAGCTGCGCTGAAAAACGTAAAGGTTGTTAATCCGGAAGCTTACGAGTCCTATCTGAAAGGGCGCTACTTCTGGAATAAGCGAACGGCGGATGGTTTGAAGGTTGCCTTGGCGTATTTCAACCAGGCAATCGAAGAGGACCCGAAATACGCCCCAGCTTATTCTGGCTTAGCCGACACTTATGCTTTGTTGGGAGACTGGCAGTATGCAGTGATGACCCCCAAGGAGGCATTCCCCAAAGCGAAGGCGGCGGCGATCAAAGCTCTGGAACTGGACAGCGCGCTCGGCGAAGCTCACAACTCGCTGGCGTTCGTCTTGGATGGGTTCGACTGGGATTTGGACGCTGGCGGGAAGGAATTCCGGCGGGCCATTGAACTGAACCCAGGCTACGCAACCGCTCACCACTGGTATGCCTGGCACTTGAGTCTATTGGGTCGGTATGACGAAGCGATCGCGGAAATGAGAAAAGCGGAAAACCTGGATCCGCTGTCTCTTATCATTAACGCCGACTTGGCAGAGCTCCTTGTCCTTGCGCACTCGTATGACGAATCCATACGACAGAGCCGCAAGACGATCGAAATGGATCCTAATTTTGCGCTCGCACATAATCAACTCGCCCAGGCGTACCTTCAAAAACACATGTACGATGAAGCGGTCGCGGAACTGCAAAAAGCGGTCCAGCTTTCTGGGGATAGCCCGACATGCATAGCTAATCTTGCTCGCGCCTATGTCGCATCCGGCAAGGGGAGCGAAGCGGTAAAGCTGCTGAGCGACCTGAAGAAGCGCTCAAACCCTGGTTATTCGAATGCTTCGGAGATTGCCATGATCTATGCATCTCTCGGAGATACGGATCAAGCGATGAATTGGCTCGAAAAAGGCTACGAAGAGCGATTCAACCCGGGCGTCCTGCTGCGGCCGGGCTTCGATCCTCTTCGCTCCGACTCGCGCTTCCAAAGCCTTGAGCACCGCATTGGCCTACCCGGGTGAGATCTGCGTTCCTTGTGCAGCTCCAAGACTTGCTGTTCGACGGGTTCGACGTAAACATGAGTATAGCGATCCCTGGCCGTGACCGACATACCGCCGATCGCGCCGGCGCGCCACGCGATGACGCAGGGTAATGTTGTCTGGTGACAAGTTCACGAGCTCAGCCCAGCACGCAAAGGTGGTTATCGTTACGCGAGCGCTGAGTTCGTTGACTAATCAGCCGAATCGCGAGTCCGCTCTACTCTGAGGTCACTGGAGGTTGCCGTGCAAGTCGGAAAATTCCGCTTCGTGTCCGTAGATGAGTCTTACGCTTGGATAAGCTCTCGCGAAGGCACGCAGTTGTTCGGCTCAGCTTGAGCATTCACTCGCTGAGCAATGCGATCATTCAACTGAACGGCGACCGGGCGTTTGTGGTGACGCATTGGTCGGTCCTTCTCGATTGAAGCGGGCCAACAAACTAACGGATGAGTGGCGTCTATGCTACATTGGCTGCAATGTCAGCGAACGCAGCCCAGATCACAAGCATCAAGCACCGATCCATCCAGGTGAACGACATCAAGATGCACATTGCCGAGCAAGGAGATGGTCCGTTAATAGTGTTGGCGCACGGCTGGCCGGAACTCTGGTATAGCTGGCGCCACGTCTTGCCCGCCTTGGCCGCTGCCGGTTACCACGTGGTGGCACCGGATATGCGCGGCTACGGTCAAACCGACGCTCCCCAGAACCTCCAGGATTACACGCAATTTCAGTTTGTCGGCGATGTGGTTGGGCTGGTGCGTACGCTCGGCTACGAGCAGGCGGTGATCGCCGGCCACGACTTGGGTGCGATGGTTGCTCACAATGCCGCAATCTTGAGGCCCGACATGTTCCGCGCGGTGATCCTGTTGAGCGTTCCGTACGGGGCGCGCACGGAAGGCGCGATCAGGCCGACAGAAGCAATGCGCAGGCGCGCACCCGAAGGACAGCAGTTCTACCAGACATATTTCCAGACGCCCGGAATCGCCGAGAAGGAGTTCGACGCCGATCCGAAGCGCACCTTGCGTATGTTCCTGTACTCGCTTTCCGGCTCAATTCCGAAGGAGCATAAATGGCGCTACATGTTCGGCGTAAACGAGAAGGCGCTGGACGGCTGCGCGGATCCGGAACAGCTCCCGGCATGGCTCAAGCCGGAAGATCTGGATTGCTACGCCAACGAATACTCGAGGACCGGGTTTCGAGGCGGGTTGAACTGGTATCGCGGGCAGGACATTTTCTGGCAAGAGACGCCGTTTCTGATCGGGCGCAAGCTGCTGCAGCCGACGTTGTATGTCGGAGGAACAGACGACCCCGTGGTCGAGTTTGCAAGACCCTATGTTGATAACTTGGAGAAGAGCGTTCCGAATCTCTGGAGCAAGCTCCTGCTGCCGGGCGTTGGGCACTGGACCGAGCAGGAAGCGCCGACTGAGGTGAATCGGCTGATGCTGGACTTCCTGGTTAGCGTGGACGGCAAAGGCGCAGCGAAGTGAAGATTCCACCTGGAAGCATATTATGGCTGCTAACGCGCTTCAATTCGAGATTGCTGCTCTTCCGATTCGAAATTGAACCGTGCGGCTTGCCGCCCATGTTCAGTTCGGCTTCTTTTTCTCTGCCTCCAGCGCCAGTCCTTCGGCGGTGTACTTTCCCAGGGTTTCTGAAACGCTCGCTTGCCGGCCAGCATCTCGTACAGGACTGCTCCGAAGGCAAAGATGTCTGCGCGATGGTCGGCCGTTTGTCCCCGCACCTGCTCTGGCGCCATATAGCCCACCGTGCCCATCACCACTCCCGCTTCCGTCCCTTCGGTGAGCGTCACTGCGCTGTGCTCCGAACTGGATTGCCGCTGCGTCAGCTTCGCCAGCCCGAAGTCCAGAATCTTCAACCGCCCATCTTTGGTTACGAACAGGTTCTCCGGCTTCAGATCGCGATGAACAATGCATTTCTCATGGGCTGCGGCCAGCCCGCGCGCGATCTGTACCCCATAATCAATCGACTTGCGAACGGACAGACGGCCGCGCTTGATCCGCTCCCGCAGCGTTTCTCCCTCCAGCAACTCCGACACCATATATGGCGCACCTTCGTAGGTGCCCATCTGAAACACCGCAAGAATGTTCGGATGGTTCAGCGCCGCCGCCGCACGCGCCTCCTGCTCGAAGCGCCGCAGCGCTCGGAGTCAGCGGAGAGAAAAGACGGCAGGACCTTGATCGCCACATCTCGCCCCAGCCGCGGATCGCGGGCGCGATACACCTCGCCCATGCCGCCAGAACCGAGCAGCGACTTGACCTCATGGTCGCCCAGCTTGGTCCCCGACGCGAGCGTGACTCGCAGCGCGGACGACTGCAGAAAGCTGGAGCGCACGTCATCGCTCGATGCGAGCAGGGTTTCAACCTCTTGCCGCAGAGATGAATCGGAAGAACAGGCCTGGCTCAGAAAGGTGGAGCGGTCGCCCGGCGCCAGTTCCAGCGCCTTCTCCAGTACATCGCGAATCTGTTGCCAGCGTTCCGGCGTCATGCGTCTGTTGCCTTGCTCATCTGGTGATGCAGCCAAAGCCTGGCTGTAGCCCAGTGTCTTTTTACCGTGGTTGGCGAGAGATTCAGCGCACGCGAAGTCTCTTCGATGGAAAGGCCGCCGAAAAACCTCAGTTCAACAATGCGACTTTGCTGCTGATCAAGTTTGGCCAGTTCGTTCAGAGCGCCATCGAGAGCGACCATGTCCACGCTCCGGGTCTTGAACGCCAAGCTGTCATCCAGCGTCAATCGGTAGCCGCCATCCAGCTTGGCGGCGTTGCGGCTGCGCGCGTACTCGACGAGAATCTGCCGCATCAATTGGGCGCAAATGGCTAGGAAGTGCTCGGCGTTGTGCTCAAGCCGGGACAGAGGTTCGGGTTTCACAATCTTCGTCACTCACTGGCGACCTTCCTCATTAATAAGGAGAGCGACACAAAGACGGTGCAAGGTTTGCTCCGCCACGCCAACGTGTCCACCACACTCGGGCTGTATGCGCAGAGAGTTAATTCCTCGATGGTGGAAGCGCAGGAATCGATGCTCAAGGCGATTTTGCGGAACGGTTCGAACGCGGTGAACTGAGCAGCCGGCGACCAGACGTCGGAACTAGAACGGCAAGGATCATCCCAGACGACTCGGCTATTGCGATTGGCGTACCCCACATTTTGTTGCTCCGAGAGAATGCAAGTCCCCTTCCATTTGCTGGAACCGCGTAAGTCACAGAAAGGAAAGAGAGCGGATTCCAAGCTGCCAGTGTCGAAACCGTCTCATTCTGACGGCTCGACACGGCGACGGGAAAGAAGATGCAGATGACGATGATGACGATGATGACGACAAAGACGATGACGGCTACAGCGCTGACCTTCTACTTGCGTCCAAAATTCTCGCCGAAGAAGTCCCCGGGCTTCCACATCGGCCGTTGTGGATCCTGTGCGATATCGTATCCAACGAGGGAATGCGCTCAGACCATGCACTTGATGCGAAGGACCGACGGGGCAATCATCATCTGCCAAGCTCCCCGGCCTTCGGATCCGGCGGTGGCTCTAAGAATCTCATTTGCCCGTGAAGTGACACCCTGGATCACAGCCCCGAAAGTAGTGCGATCTAAGCTTGGCTGACCAGATGTGTCGAATTGTCTGTCTCGCGACAGTGTCGAGACTCTGACACTGAAATACCCAGGCCCCGTTTTCTATGAGTTAGCTACTATTCGGAGACGGAAGCGTACATGCAAGGCTTAGCGAGACAGCAACAAAGGCGAAATGCGGCAACGATCGACTCGTGGCATTCTTTAACGCGAAATCGTCGCAAGGGGTCCGGGCGACACTCCCCTCGCGTTCAAGAAATACTGTCACACACGCTTGCTCTCGCCTGGGAGCGCTCCGAGCGTCTGGTGGTCTGCTCGAATTTCGGTGGAATGCAGATCACCAGACGTTAGAAGACGCATTTGACGAAGAAGTGGTAGGGCATATCTCGAAACACTATTGGGAAGAGGGAGGCACGTCGATGTTTGCTCATATTGTGGAATGCCAATTGAAAGCTGGCCGAAGTGAGCAAGCCGGCAACACGTTAGAGAATGAAGTACTACCGGTTCTGCAAAAGCAGCCGGGCTTTGTCGACTTTCTTACGCTTTCCGGCAAGACAAACCCCGAAAGGCTGGTGTGCATCAGTTTCTGGACCTCGCAACAAGATGCCGAGGGGTATCATCGCCAGCACTATGACACGATCACCGACATGTTGAAGCGAGTCTTGGAGTCTCCTCCGATGCTGGAGATTTTTGCGGTAAATGTGTCAACAGCACATCGCATTGCGGTCGGCAGGACAGCTTGAGTGGCAGCTGCGATAGCCCCGGCACGGATCATTAGAGACGAAGCCGTCCTCGAAAACCTATCCACGGCATGGCACGGCCGGGGATGGAGAAGACGAGAAGACTGCATGAGCAAGTGGCTGCACTTCCTTCAATTTAGCACCTGCAGGATCACCTTAAAGAGGTGCCAAGGATAACGGATGGCGTTAATGTCAACTCAGAGCGACGACCTAAGAACGCACTTACGAGAGGGTGCGATACACAGAGACAGGTCCAACAACTTCATACGACTGGATGGTGAGCGCACCGGACACCTCCCCAAGCTGATCGAGGACCTCGTTCTCCGGCTGAACAGGCCCATTACCGGATCAGCGCACGACAGCGATGCCCTCTGTTCCGCCGCCGCGGTCCTGCATGGTGAGTTGCGATTCGCGCAAGGCTACACTCCCGAGATGCTGGTACAGGAATCCCGAATCCTTCAGGTGACGCTGTTCGGGACGTTGAAAGACAATATGAACGCTCTGGATTTTAGCTTGCTGTTACCGGATGTCATGTCCGACTAGAACTGGTCGGGGGGTGATGAGTTTGGCAGAAGTTCGGCTGCAAGAAGGCGAGTCAATAGAAAACGCCCTCCGTCGTTTCAAGCGCAAGGTTCCGGCTTGGTCAGGATGTAATAGTCCCGGAGCTTGGAAGTGAAACGATCCGTCGGGTTCGGCTGCAGCGTACTGTAAGTAGTTGCCATGCTCTCCTGTTACCAATCGCGGTCAGATTCTATACCGCAATCGTCGTCCTTGCATGCAGCCCCTAAAGGGGCTTCTCAATTTCGAGAACTTACGGCATCGCTAAAGCGATGCCCTGATACGAAGCGCGGCTCGAATAACACGATATCTTGATACGAAACACGAGCGCTTCAGCAACCTATTAGAGCTTCATCCAAAGCACCCAAAGCAGATACAGCCACAGAACGTCCATGAAATGCCAGTATTGTGCAGCCGCAGCGAACGTACTCTGCCGCAGGATGGAGCGACGGAGTTTGCTCATAACGTAAACCAATCCACACAGACCGCCCAGCACGTGCAGGGCGTGTACTGCAGTGAAGACATAGAAAAATGAGCTGTTCGGGTTGGTGGCGAGATACAGTCCTGCGCCCTTCAATTGCAGCCAGGCGACGTACTGACCGGCGACGAAAAGCAGGCCGAGCGCCAACGTTATCACCAGCCAGCGCATCGGTGCCGCAATCTGGCTTTCGATTCCGAGAGCGTACCCTGCAATCCGGCGGCGCGCGACCTCCAGGGTGACGCTGCTGGCGAGCAGCACCAGTGTGTTGGCGTAAAGAATGGGGGGCAGAATCATGTGCTGCCAGTCCATTCCCGAGCCCTGACGAACGAACAGAGCACTGGTGAGCGCGGCGAATGACATCGTGATCGCCGCCAGCGCAACCCATATGCCGGTTCTCGCTGGTTCGGGGGAGCGGTCCTCGACCGCGCGCAAATTACCCTCAGTCGGAACCAGATTCCACCCGCCACCATCTCCCGAGTGACCTTCATCTGGTAAGTGGCGAGGTTCAATTTGCGGCGTTTCGTGGGCCGTCGTTGCCATAACTTCAGACTCCTAAATGTTTTCCATGATGCCTACGCATCGTTTCGAACGGATCTTGATAAAACCAAGTGCGTACCGCCGAAATTGTCACACCTCGTGGTGCTCCCCGGTCTCCTCATGAAACAGGTTGCGCCTGCGGTAAACGAAGCGCGCAAAAGCTCCGGTCATCAGCAGCGGCGGAATAATAATGACCACAATGCCGCTTTTCAGCGCGTGAATGAAACGGGCGCCCGAGGCGGCAGCACTCTGGTAGCACATGGCGCAGCCCTGCGCATGCAGATCTCTGGGGCTGAGCAAGAGCAGGAACGCCAGAACGACCAGCCCTAGCTTGAGATACCGCACGCTCTTCTGTTTTGCACCGTTCACTTGATCTCCTTCGGACCGCGTCATTTCCCCAAACTCATCCTCGCCATGCGGTACGCGTCCGGCCATACGTAGTTCAGGAGCACCAACACGAAGATCGTGGCCGGAAACACGGTCCAGAACAAAAGCGGACTCTCGTACTTGACGTGCATCAAGTACATGATGCCCACGAACGCCTCCACGCACGAAAGGCAGAGCAAGGAGAAAAGCAAGGTTCGCACCGGCAAATGCTGATAAGTCAGAATCACCTCAATCACTACGATGATCATCAGCCCGATCACGATTCCTACGTAAGATCCCATTCCCGGCTCTTGATTCGATGACATGACAGCTTCTCCCTCCAGCTCGAAGTTACTTCGTTTGGGCGTTCATCAAATACATCATTGGAAAAACGAACATCCAGACCAAATCGACAAAGTGCCAGTACAAGCCTGCCGTTTCGACGTGGCTGGTATCGTAGCGTCCGCGGTTGTAGCCCCGCATGATAATCAGGAGCGCAATGACGCCGCTGATGACGTGGGTCAAATGGAGTCCGGTCACGCTGAAGAAGCACGCGCCGAACTGAACTGCGCCGCCGGTGGGGTTCGAGAATAGCCCCCAGCCTTCGCCGAACATCTTGAACCATTCGCGCAGGTGGAGGATCGCGAACACCGCGCCCAGAAGCATGGTCCAGATCAGCCATTTGCGGGCCGACGCTTTCTGCCCGGCCTGCGTCGCCCGCACCGCCGCCAGCATCGTCAGGCTGCTCGAAAGCAGGACAAAGGTCATGATGATCCCGTTCAAGATCGTCCCAAACTCGAACGGCGTCCCCCAGTTCTGGCTGCCCACGCGCATGTAGCCGTAGCCAAACAGAAAGGTGGCGAAGGTGCAGGCGTCGGAGACGATAAAGATCCACATCCCCAGCTTCTTTTTTTCAATGGCGTACGGAGAAGCTTCCATCAGTACTTCATGCCCGGTTGCCATGGTCAGTTCGCTTTCGCTCACGGTGCCTCCCTCCGAGGGTTGTTCGATCCCGATTGTTATGATGAACCGCCAGTTTGCGCCACCTGGTTAGGTTCCCGCGATGGACTGCTCCGGCGAGGTCTGCATCACGCTGGCATCCGCGTCATACTCCATCGGACCGTGGTGAATGGTCATTTGCCGGCCGCCAAAGTTGTCGAACGGCGGCGGCGAGGTCGTATCCCATTCGAGTGTGGTCGCTTGCCACGGGTTGTCTGCAGCCTTGGGTCCCTTGAAGCGGCTCCAAATCGCGTTGTACAGGAAGATGAACTGCGTCGCGCCCAGCAGCAACGCGGCGAAGGTTATGAACCGGTTGGTGGGAATCTGCGGCACCATGAAGTCGGTCACATACGCCGAATAGCGGCGCACCGCCCCGGTGAGACCCATCAAATGCATGGTCATGAAAACAGCGTATACAAGAACGAAGCTCAGCCAGAAGTGCACTTTGCCGAGCGTCTCGTTCATCATGCGGCCCCACATTTTCGGGAACCAGTAGTAGAAGCCGGCAAACGTCGCGAATATGGCGGAGAGGCCCATGGTGAAGTGGAAATGGCCCACCACGAAGCTGGTCGCGTGCAGATAGGAATCGACCGCCGGCTGCGCCAGGAAGAAGCCACCGATTCCCCCGGTGATGAAGAGCGAGATGAAACCGAGGCAGAACAGCATCGGAGTCGTAAAGCGGATGTTGGCGCCGTAAAGCGAGGCCGCGAACACCAGCACCGCAATGACGGACGGGATGGTGATGATCAGCGTCGGTACCGAGAACACCATCGCCATATTCGGGCTCATCCCGCTCACAAACATGTGATGTCCCCAAACGAGGAAGCTAAGGCTACCGATGGCGATCATGGCAAAGGTGATCACCTTCCAGCCCCCCACCAGCGGCTTTCGCGTAAAGGTCGGCATGACGTGCGCCACGATCCCAAACGCCGGCAAAATGATGATGTAGACCTCCGGATGTCCGAAGAACCAGAACAGGTGCTGGAACAAGAGCGGCGAACCGCCGGAGTGCGGCAATACCTTGTCATTGACCACCAGTCCTCCAGGAATAAAGAAGCTGGTTCCGCCGAGGCGGTCGAGCACCAGGAGCAGGCAAGTGGGCAACAGCACGGCAAAAGCCAGCAAGCTCACCCACGCGTTAATAAACCACGCCCAGGTCGACAGCGGCAGGCGCGACAGCGTCATACCCTTGGTGCGCAGATCGATCGTGGTCACGATGAAGTTCAGCGCCCCGAGCAGCGACGCCACGCAGAAGACCGCGATCGAAAGTCCCCAGAGGTTTTGGCCCCAGCCCTGACCCGGACCCGCAACCTGGCCCACGGCGCTCAGCGGCGCATACGCGGTCCAGCCGGAGATGGGCGGGCCGTCGGGAATGATAAACGTCGCGCAGGCGAGAACGAAACCGACGAACGTGACCCAGAACGACGCCATGTTCAACCGGGGAAACGCCATGTCCGCCGCACCCACCTGGATCGGCAGCATAAAGTTGCCGTACCCGGCCATCGGCGCCGCAGTCAGCACGAAGAACGCCATAATCGTGCCGTGCATGGTCATCAACGACAAGTAGTACTCCGGCGTCGGAACGCCCCCGGGAGCGCCATTCGGAGAGAGCAAACTGAGAAGAGGAATGCTCGCCGACGGCCAGCCCAGGTGGATGCGCATGGCCCAGGAAAGCGCCATCCCGATGAACGCCGCCACCAGGCTCAGGGTCGTGTACTGGATCCCGATCACTTTGTGATCCACGCTGAAGACGTGCTTGCGAATGAAACCGCTCGGCGGTGCATGGTGCGCAGCCGCGTGCGCTGACATATCGTGCATGTGATCTCCCCCCACGAGAGATGTTTTTTCGTCCGCCCCCAGGCTTCAGAAGCGGACTTCAGTTACACACTGCAGTTACACACTGCAGTTACGCACTGCCGTTACTGCATGGCCGCTTGCTGCTTCAGCCAATTATCGTAGTCTGTTTGGGTCATGACTTCGAGATACGCCTTCATGTTGTAATGCCCAAGACCGCAAAGCTGCGTGCACACAATTTCGAACTTTCCCGTCTGGTTCGCGGTGAAGTGGATCGGAATCACGATCCCGGGCACAAAGTCTTGCTGGATACGGACCTCCCGCACATCGAAGGAGTGCCCCATATCCTTGGAGTGCAGGGTGAGCAGCACCGGCTTGTTCACCGGAATCGCTAGCCCTGCAGTTACGATGTCGTCCTTCGCATCCGCATCGTGCTCCGGGTCGAGGCCAAAGTAATTCTGGCTTCCCTCATTAATGAGCTCCGGGTGCAGCGGCCCGAACTTGCCATCCGGCCCGGGATAACGGAAGTAAAACGCAAACTGCCCAGCTTGCACATCGACGCGCAGCGAGTCGGGGTCCGGCGGCGTGAAGTAGACCGAGCCCCACGCCTTGGAACCGACGAACGAGAGCACCAGAATTTCGACCCCAACCACGACACACGCGAAGACGATAAGGGGTTTCGCGCCCCCGGGAAACGATTTCATCTTGCGCGCGCCCTTGCTGTCGCCGTACAGAAAGGCAAATGCCGCCAGCACCAGCTGTCCGGCAATAAACAGAATGCCTGCGCCGAATAGGGTTTCTTCTATCTGGCGATCGATCTTGGGTCCGTGGACGGAAATATCCACCGGCATCCACCACACATGAGCGAGTACGCAATACGCGATAACCAGCGTGATGGTCACCACTACGACCGCAAACACTTTACCCGGCATGAGATTCCTCGCTTTAAGCGGCCGCCACAGTCCGGTGCTGCGACGGCCGCGATTTTGGTTCGGTTCTCTACTTGGCCTTGAAGGTGAAACTGACGGTAGCTGGCTTCCCGGCAGCAACCGTTACATTCTGAGTCTGAGTTCCGTACGTTTCGTGCCAGGCCGTCAGGGTGTAGGTTCCTGGTGCCACGTTGTCGAGCTTGAAGGAACCGCTGTCGTCGCTCACCCCGTAGGGGCCCTTCACCACCACGATGTAGGCGTGCATCCAGGGATGAACGTTGCACTTGACGGGTATGGCGACTTCCTCGTTGTTCCATGCCGCGTCGAGTGGCGCGGCTCCCGGCGGCTGCGACTTGTTCCACCCCGGATTTTTGGTGGATTGCGAGTTAATGTTGTGCGAAGTTTGGTCGCTATTCACTATCTTCAGGTGCTGACCCGCATCGACGGCCACCACATGTGGAATGTACTGACAACCTTTTTGGTTAATCTCGACCGATTGCGTCGAAACGGGCTCATTTCCTGTCAAGCCCTGGGTGATATAGACGACAACGTTCTCCAGCCCTCCGTTCGCACCGGCAACCACGCTTTCCGTGGTGACCGGTTTGTCCTTGTGAACCGCGGCGCAACTCGGTTCCTTCGCCATGTCAATCGGCTTCTGGTGAGGAGCGACGCCGTCAAGTTTGACGCTACCTGTGATCTGAACTGTGGAAGCTGCACTTACGCTTCTTCCCGAATACAACAAACCGAGTGCGACAACCAGAATTGCTGAGGCCAACGCTACGACTTTGTATCGCGCTTTCATTGAATTCTTCTCCTCGTTATTCATGATGTCGATCTTTACTGAGCACGCAAATTAGCTCTCCGCCCGCTTGATGGGGCGGTTCTGGTTAATGAACGTGTCGGTGGAAAGGTGTAGTGCGTTGAGCGTGGCTGAGAAAACCAGCCACCAGAGATGCGAACGGCAAAACACCCGTGCGCTTCCTTCCGGAAGAGATCACTTAAAGTTGGAACCGCATTCCGCAAACGATCCATCCGCACGCACCCCTTTTTACTGGAGCCTGGCAATCGAGGCGCGCAAAATAATATCACATTCGTCACCGCTCGTCTGTGACATGCTTCCGAGTGACGCGATCCCGAGGTGCGGCGCGGTTTGTTAAGAGACCAAGACCGGACCCGGCCTTGGTTCAGCCGACTTCGCCACGCTCGGAAACACGACAACTGCAGCGGCAGTGTCGCAGGGGCGGTTCCTGTACGGCGAAAATTTCTTTTACGCCCACCCTCGTTGGATCCGTTTCGGGCGCGGGCGAGCATCTACAACAGCAGCAACAATCTACTGGCCTGTGTTGGCCTCACCGGAACCGGCGAGGCGCCGGTGAGCAACGCGCCGACAAGCCTCAGTTTCACCGGCGGGATGATCGGGACGTCGAGCGCAGCCCAGACCTTCGAGATCACCAACAATACGACGAGCACGGTCCAAATCAGCTCAATCACAACAACAACACGAACCCGGCAACCCTGAGCAGCGTCGTGCCCTCGGGCGATTTCCAAATTCAGGCGAGTGGCACCACCTGCTCCCTTACGGGCGGCAACTCTGCCTTGGCTTCTTTCAGGATAGGGATGTCAGGATCGGGGTCGTGCGCACTAGGTCATTTCGGACCAGTGAGTCGGGGCGGACAGCGCGGTTTGCCTGGACGCGTCCCTCGGTGGCACCTTATGGGGTGGGAGAAAACGAGATGGCAGACAAGAAGCAACGTACACTGGCACACACGATCATGAGAGAGTCCTACAGCGTGGGCATCGAACTCGATGCCGACCTGGGTGGCGTGTACAGACGCCTAGCTTCTAGGCTCAAGCTAATTTTGGCTGGCACCGAATGCCAGCCTGCGTCTGGCTGTCCGCGCTGTCCGCCTGGACCCACTGGGTCAAACTGCCCATAAGTCGTCATAACTCGGCTAAGGCGTCTTGCGAACGAACCCGCCTCAAGGCAACTGTCGCTTGGCCGCCTGCAGACGCTCTTCAAGGGCCTTCACTTCAAGGTTCAACCCCTGGGGAAGATGGCGGCCGAAGTGGGCGAAGTGCTCCTTGATCAACGGCACCTCCGCCAGCCAGCCCTCGATATCGACGC
>Ga0208827_1000107_pt1 | contig 71323 bp, 64 predicted proteins | sample Sb_taG_5_FD_187709 | JGI IMG/M metagenome (GOLD analysis project Ga0208827, IMG submission 187709) | Peat soil microbial communities from Weissenstadt, Germany - Sb_50d_8_FC metaG (SPAdes) (version 2) | ecosystem: Environmental > Terrestrial > Soil > Wetlands > Peat | place: Germany... | reverse complement strand
ATTTTGGCAAGTCTCCCGACAAGCTCGGCCCCAACGAACTTCGAACTTATCAAGCCTATCTACTGACTGAATGCAAGCGGACGCCCGGCACGGTGGTCAACCGGGTAGCGGCGCTGCGCTTCTTTTTCGTCAAGACACTCAAGCGCCATCAGTTTCGCGAGTTCTTGCCCTACCCCCGGGACCGGCGCCGGCTGCCGACGGTGCTCAGCCGGGAGGAAGTTGCGCGATTGATCGATGCGGCGGGAACCCTGTTTCGACGGACGCTGCTGATGACGCTCTACGCCACCGGCATGCGACGCAGCGAACTGGCTCGTCTCAAAGTCAGCGATATCGATAGCCAGCGGATGATCATCCGCGTGGTGGAAGGCAAGGGTGGCAAGGATCGTGATTTGCCTCTGAGTCCAACCCTGTTGGAAACCCTGCGCGAGTACTGGCGCTGGCGGAAGCCCAGGCTCTATCTGTTCCCCACGCGCACCCGTCAGCACAGACTCGATCGGCCTATTTCGGACAAAACCGTCTGGATTGCATGCAGCGAGGCCGCGCAACGCGCCGGCATCCGCAAACGCGTCACCCCACACACCTTGCGCCACAGTTGGGCGACTCACATGTTGGAGGCGGGCACCGACCTGCGCACCATCCAGGTTCTGCTCGGGCACGGCGATCTGGAGACTAGCCAGGCGCGGACGGATAAACGCAACCCTTGATGCGATCACCGCAGCGTCCGGTATCGACGGGCGCCGGGGATGGTGCGGGCGCTGGCGTTGGTGCCGACTCAGCCGTTTGGCCGGCGCGCTGCTCTCTCGCCTTCCTGGCCGCGTTTCTCCTGGCCGCGTTTCTCATCGAAAAACCCCCTGGTGAAGACTTTGTTGCAAAAATGCCAATCAGCCGCCCGCGGCGAAAGCCAGCTGGTGGCTGTTGAACCCCATCCGACGAACGGGGCGAGCTCCTGCGCAGCCGTAGCAGCGGCAGAAGCCCGTCCTGGAAGTGAGCTAGAAAATTTTGAGGCGAACGTCCTAGCGCCCTTGGGTTGCTGGTCACACTGTGGTCACAGAAAGCCCGTTTTAAGCGGGTCTGCGAGACGTGGGGATTCGCGCTAAGTGATTGAAATGATGGTGGCCAGGGACGGAGTTGAACCGCCGACGCCAGCCTTTTCAGGGCTGCGCTCTACCACCTGAGCTACCTGGCCACTTCTTGTCCGCACATCTACTGCCGGCTAATTTGGCCGTGCACTGGGCGCTCTCACTGGGCGGGATGCCGCGAAGCAAAACAGCCGATGCGTTGGGACCGTGCGGAACTCTCGAATTATAACAACCCCGTGCCCTTCGCTCAAAATGGTTGCCCACAATTCTTGCAGCGTCTTTTGCTCACGTTCTTTTTCATCAGGAGATATGGCGGCTCGGCACGCCATTCACAATCGTCAAAGCGCAGCGATTTGCGCCAAACCAGTATGGGATCTCGCGATAGTCACTCACGTCAAACACGGCAAGGTCGGCGTCTTTGCCCGCCTCGACGCTGCCTTTGCGGCCGGCTAAGCGAAGCGCCCAGGCGCCGTTGATCGTCGCCGCTGCGATCGCCTGCGCCGGTGACATCTTCATGTGCGTGCAGGCCAGCGACATCGCCATCGGCATGCTGAGCGTTGGCGAAGAGCCTGGATTGTAGTCCGTGGCCAGTGCCACCGCCACGCCGGATTCAATGAACCGCCGCGCGTTCGGATATTCCGTTAGACCGAGGAAGTAATTTGCGCCCGGGACGAAAGTTGCGACCGTGTCCGTCTGGGCGAGGACGGGCAGGTCGGCAGCATTCACGTGGTCCATGTGATCGAGAGACGCGGGCCGATAGCGAAGCAGCGGCCCGAGCCGCGTTTCGCTGAACTGCCCCAGGTGTGCGCGGACGGCCAGACCGTGTTCTTCCGCAGCCGTGAAAACCCGCGCGCTTTCTCCGGCGCTGAAGGCTCCGCGATCGCAAAAGACGTCCACGAACTGGGCGAGTCTGCGCTTCGCGACTGCCGGCATCATTTCATTGCAGATCAGGTCAACATATTCCTGGGAACGTCCGCGATAGTCCGGCGGGACCGCGTGCGCGCCCAGAAAAGTGGGAACCACGGTCCCCGGCCACTCGCGAGCCGCCGCACGGATGGCCTCGAGCGACTTCAGTTCAGATTCGAGATTCAGACCGTAGCCGGACTTGGCCTCGACAGTCGTGGTTCCGTGACGGGCCAAATCCGCCAGTACCGCGGAAACCTTCTGTACCAGCGCGGTTTTGCTGGCCTTCCGCACGGCGTCAACGCTGGAGCGAATTCCTCCGCCCGCCTCGGCGATCTCCTCATAGCTGGCGCCAGAAATCCGCTGCTCAAAATCCACCAGCCGCGGATGCGTGAATACCGGATGAGTATGCGAATCGACGAAGCCGGGCAAAACCACGCGTCCGCCGCAATCAATCTCAGTAACCTTCTTGCGATTCTTCTTCAACCACGGATCGCGCAGAGCGTCTTTGGTGGTGCCGACAGAGACGATCTTCCCACCCAGGCAGAGCACGGCCGCGTCTTGAATAATTCCGAGTTCCGAAAGCGAAGCGCCGCGGCGCGGGCCGTCCGCCGCAGAGCGCAACGTTAGGAGTTGGCCGATGTCGATCAGAAGGAGCGTCTTCGGTTTCACTCGACTACCTTCCAGCCGTCAAGTAATGTTGGATCGGATGAGCGCGAGCAGCACGGTATACGTACCGATCTAGCCGACAACTGACAACTGACAATTACCCTCCCATCGGCACCTTCACGCCTGCCTTATTCGCAAACTCCTTCGCCTCGTCATACCCCGCGTCCACATGCCGAATCACGCCCATGCCCGGATCGGTAGTCAGCACGCGCTCGATGCGCTTGGCCATCATGTCGGTGCCGTCGGCGACCGTCACCTGCCCGGCATGGAGAGAGTAGCCAATGCCCACGCCGCCGCCGTTGTGGATCGAAACCCACGACGCGCCCGCCGCCGTATTTACTAACGCATTCAGCAGCGGCCAGTCGGCCACCGCGTCCGAGCCGTCTTTCATGCTCTCGGTTTCGCGGAACGGAGAAGCCACCGACCCGCAATCCAGGTGATCGCGTCCCATCACGATGGGAGCCTTGATCGTCCCTTTTTTCACAAGATCGTTAATCGCCAGTCCAAACCGGGCACGCTCGCCGTACCCGAGCCAGCAGATGCGAGCCGGCAGTCCCTGAAACTTGATGCGCTTGCGAGCCAGTTCAATCCAGCGGCGCAGGCTGCGATTCTCAGGAAAAAGTTGGAGCACGAGATCGTCAGTGACGGCGATGTCCGAAGCTTCGCCCGAAAGCGCCGCCCACCGGAACGGTCCGCGGCCCTCGCAAAACAGCGGACGAATATAAGCCGGAACAAATCCCGGAAAGTCATAAGCATTCTTCACGCCGCGCTGGAACGCGAAGGTACGAATGTTGTTGCCGTAGTCGAAGGTAACCGAACCCATCTTCTGCAGACGCAACATCCCCTCCACGTGCTTAGCCATGGAGTCGAGCGACCGCTCCTGATAAGCCTGCGGGTCGCGACGCCGCAGTTCGAGCGCCGCTTCGAATGTCATGCCATTCGGCACATATCCATTCAGCGGATCATGCGCCGAAGTCTGATCGGTGAGAATGTCGGGAACCACCCCTCGTTCGGCAAGTTCCGGAATGATGTCCGCACAATTGCCCACCAGCCCAACCGAAACATTTTCTTTCTTGCGCACGGCATTCTTAAGAATGCGCAAAGCCTCGTCCAGCGTGGTCACAAGGAAGTCGCAGTAGCCGGTCTTGATCCGCTTCTTGATGCGCTCGGGATCGACGTCAATCCCAAGAAAGGCCGCGCCCGTCATCGTAGCCGCCAACGGCTGCGCGCCCCCCATGCCGCCCATGCCGCCCGAGACGATCAGCTTCCCGCCCAGATCGCCGGAAAAATGATCGCCGCCAAAATGTTTTTCGCCTGCCGCGTTGAACGTTTCGTAAGTCCCCTGCACGATCCCCTGCGAGCCAATGTAAATCCACGACCCCGCCGTCATCTGCCCATACATCATCAGCCCGGCCCGTTCGAGTTCGTTGAACTTCTCCCAGTTAGAAAAATGTCCAACCAGATTCGAGTTCGCGATGAGCACGCGAGGCGCGTACTCATGAGTCTTAAACACCCCCACCGGCTTGCCCGATTGCACCAGAAGCGTCTCGTCATTCTCAAGATTCTTCAGCGAGCGCACGATGGCGTGATAGCAATCCCAGTTGCGAGCCGCCTTCCCCGTGCCGCCATAAACGACCAAATCCTGAGGCCGCTCGGCAACGTCCTCGTCAAGATTGTTCATGAGCATGCGCATCGCCGCCTCCTGCTGCCAACTCTTGCAGGAGATCGTGGTGCCGCGCGGGGCGCGAATGCGGGCGTAAGAGGATGTCGGAGTTTCGATATCAACTGGCATGGGGATATGGTAGTTGGTCGGGTGTGGAATCATCAATCTAAAGCACAAGGCTTTTTGTTCGTACCCTCCCAACTCTGTCATCCTGAGCGGAGCGCTGTGAGCGAAGCGCAGCAGCGCGGAGTCGAAGGATCCCTGCTCAGCCCGAGCCATCAACGTCCGGAAGATTGGGAGTGGAGCAGCTTTCGTCAATACGCAATCGGATGCGAAGGACGAGTGGAGATCGAGTGCGAGTGGACGGCAAGAAGGCGCGAGCGAGCGGCAGGGACCCTTTGTCCAGCTGTCGAACTGCCCCACTCAAGCCAAAAGACGCCTTGAGTGGGCCACCCGGCAGGCCAAAGTAGTCAGTTGACGCGCTTGAACGAACGCTGTCGTCCTAGTTGAGTCGGAGGAGTCAAGACGAGGGCCTTCGAGGAGAGAACGATATCGAAAACGATTGTGTCCATTGCGGCTACGACCTTCAAGTGGCGTGAGTCAGGAAAGGAATACGTCCCCGCGGCCTGCCTAGCGGAGTCGCCCATGATGACTGTGCCGTCCGGAAAAAATTCAACTGTCCGAGTGCCGTCAACCTCCTGCCATTTCCCAACTATCGCTTTTTGCGGACCTCGATTACACGCAACCGTACACACGAAGAAAACAACCAGCACGAAGAACCGAAGAGGCGTCGCGTTACTCGTCATTCCTTCGGACCCTCAGGACCGCCGAATTGTAGGACAGTAAGTCGCCGCGAGTCAAACTTCGTGACGTCCGTGCCGTTGCGCACATCGGCGAAAACAAAGCAGGCTTGTAGCGATGCGAGACGCCGCGGTTAACGCGGTAAAATATCTTGAATGGCTAGCAAGAAAAACAAGGGAAAGCAGTGCGTTTATTGCGTCGAAGCGCCAGCGATCACTAGCGACCACGTCATCGCCCGGAAGTTCTTTCTCGGACAGCGGCGTGATAGGCTTCCACAAGCGCCTGCCTGTAAACGATGCAACGGGGAGAAGTCCCAGCTGGAGGAATATTTTATGACGGTTTTCCCGTTTGGTGCTCGGCACCCGGACGCGACCATCAACCTCCGGACCATGGTCCCCCCGCGATTGGCAAAGAATGCCAAACGTCGCGCGGAACTGGCAAAAGCGTTCGAGGAGAGCGGTGGGAAAACCCTTCCGATTGATTATGCCCGCTTGAACAAGCTTTTCACCATGATCGCGAGGGGATTGGCGTGGCACCACTGGAAAGTTCTTTTGGGACTTGGTTTCTCCGCGACCGCAGGTACGTTCCATGATTCAGGTTGGGATTTCTTTAGGCAGGTGATCGCTAGTTGGAACACGCCCAACCATGTCGCTGAGAGCTTAGGGAACGGCACCTTCTCGTACGAAGGTTCTCAGGCCGCCGACGTTCCGCAAATGACAATCTGGAGATTTTCACTGTACGGTCCCGTGATCTTGGCGGGCGATCCTAAGACGCCTGGTCCCGTGTCACTATTCGTCGCGGTGACGGGTCCCGACGCCATAATCAAGAGGCTTCAAACCCCCTAGAGGTTCGACGGGCGGGCGGGTGGCCACTCAAGCCCTCTTTTGGCTTGAGTGGGGAATTTCCTTGTTTGTGATACAGGTCTCTGACGCCCTCTCTTAATGCTAAAAGTATCGCCACAGTTAATTTCGACCGCGCTGTCCTCCGCCACCCTTGCCCGACTGTCCATCTTTTTCATCACATCCGCGCTGTGTCCACCATCACTGACTCCATTCCTATGCCATGCGAGAAATCATTCCCAGATCGTGGCAGCGAAGCGTGTGCCCGTCTCCAGAGGCGGCCAAGCGCTTCCGAAAGCAGCCTTCTGTCCGCTATTTGAAAACCAGAAGCAGAAAAGGTCGATGCGCCTATTCCCGAAATGGAACCCTATCGCCGCATTCCACTCCTAACTCCTTATTCCGGAATACTTTGCGTGTAAGTTACTTAGAATGAATACTTTAAGTAAAAATGGTAGGGGGGGTGGGGTACACATTCACAAGAAAACTGGTCGAATGGACCACCGATTGAACAATCATAACCCTCGGGTTTTCATGGTGTTGCGATAGCCGTCCCGTCCGCGCCAGACGGCTCTTGCTCCCGCTCAATTTTCACTCCCACTCAATCGTCCCTGGTGGCTTCGAAGTAATGTCATACACCACCCGGTTCACCCCGCGCACCTCATTAACAATCCGATTTGAAATCGTCTTCAGCACTTCATACGGCAGCGGAACCCAGTCGGCGGTCATGCCGTCTTCGGAATGAACGGCCCGGACGGCGCACGTGTAGGCGTAAGTCCGCTGATCGCCCATCACGCCGACCGACATCACCGGTAAGAGCACAGCAAAGGACTGCCAGATTTTCTGATACAGCCCAGCCTTCTTGATCTCGCCCACCACAATCTCATCGCACTCGCGCAGCAGGTCGGCGCGTTCTTTTGTCACTTCACCCAAAATACGCACGGCCAGACCCGGCCCAGGGAAAGGCTGCCGCTGCAGAATGTCCTCGGGCATACCGAGATCGCGGCCGATGCGCCGCACCTCATCTTTAAATAAATCTTTCAGCGGCTCGATCAGCTTGAGCTTCATGGTCTCAGGCAGTCCACCCACGTTGTGATGCGATTTGATGACCTGCGACGGCCCGCGCACCGAGCGCGATTCGATGACGTCGGGATAGAGCGTCCCCTGCACCAGCCACTCGACTTCGCCTTCTTCTTTCAGGATGCGGTGCGCTTCCGCGTCGAAGACCTCGATGAACTCGTTGCCAATAATCTTGCGCTTCGTCTCCGGATCGCTGACTCCCGCCAGTTTCTGCATGAAGCGTTCCGTGGCATCGACCGCAACCAGGTGCAGGCCAAGATTGTCGCGCAGATTTTGCTGAACTTTCTCAAATTCGTTCTTACGCAGCACGCCATTGTTGACGAAAACGCAAGTAAGCCGCGATTTCCCGGAGGCGTCGCGCATAGCCCGGTCCACCAGCACCGCTGCGACGGAAGAATCCACGCCGCCCGAAAGCGCGCAGATCGCGCGCCCGTTGCCCACCTGCTGTTTCACCTGGGCCACGGTCGCGTCAATAAAATGCTGTGGCGTCCACGAAGGCGTCGCACCACAGATGCCAAGCGCGAAGTTGCGCAGGATGTCCGAGCCGAGCGGCGTGTGGTGCACTTCGGGATGAAATTGCACCGCCCACATCTTGCGCTCAGCGTTCTCGATGGCGGCAACAGCATTGGGAGTTTTTGCCGTCAACCGGAACCCCGGAGGCAGTTCTTCGGCCGAGTCGCCATGCGACATCCAGACCGCAAGCAGGTGAGGCAGCCCCCGGAAAAGTTGGGAGTCGGATTCTTGTATCTCGACTTTGGCGTGACCATACTCGCGCTTGGCGGCCGGGCGCACCTTCCCGCCCAGCGCGTACACCATAAACTGCAGTCCGTAGCAGATGCCGAGCACCGGGACGCCAAGATCGAAGACACTCTTGTCGGCCAGCGGCGCATCTTTGTCGTAAACCGAAGACGGCCCGCCCGAAAGAATGATTCCCACCGGAGAGTAGCTGCGAATTTCTTCTAGGCTGGCGTTGAACGGCAGGACGACCGAGAAAATTTTCTGTTCGCGGATGCGGCGCGCAATCAACTGCGAATACTGCGCTCCGAAATCGAGGACAACGATGGATTGGGTTTCCACGGATGAGTTTCTCAGATTGAGGGCCGAGTTGCAAACAAACGAACACCGCTACGGGCCGCGAGCTACGAGCTACGAGCAACCCGAACCTTCGGAAGCTCGTGCCTCGAAGCTCGAAGCCCGCAGCCTCTTACCGCACCACGACATTCACAAGCTTTCCCGGCACGACGATGACCTTCACAATCTGCTTGCCCGCAATTGCCGTCTTAACTTTTTCGTCCGCAAGCGCAGCCTGCTCGACCTGATCGTTGGTCGCGCCCGCCGGCACCACCACCACGCTGCGCAGCTTCCCGTTAACCTGCACGGGAATCTCGATTTCGTCCTCCGCTGCCAACGCCGCATCGTACTGCGGCCACGAAGTCTTCAGCAGATTGCCCTTCTCGCCGGCCATCTCCCACAATTCGTGCGCCAGATATGGAGCCATGGGCGCCAGCAGCAAAGCGATGTTGCGCTGGACGTTCAAGATCAGCGAAGAGGGAACTCGCCCGCCCGCAATCGCCTCCTCCGCTCCATAGACTTCGTTCACCAGTTCCATGATGGCCGCGATGCAGGTGTTGAAGTGCCAGCGCCCCTGGAAGTCGTCGCTGACGCGCTTAATAGTCTGGTGCAGCTTGCGCTCAATGGCCCGTGCCTGGGGTGATAACGACTCGCCCCGTAGAGACGGGGCTTGCCCCGTCTCCGCAGCCGCGTCAAGCCGCGTCTCTACAGGAGAATTGCGCAGGTAGAACCGATACACGCGCCCCAGGAAACGTTGAATGCCTTCGATTCCCGAATCCTGCCAGTCCAGATCGCGATCCGGAGGCGCGGCAAACAAGCTGTACAATCGCGTCGCATCTGCCCCGTAGCGCGCCACCATCTCGTCCGGCGATACAACGTTGCCGAAACTCTTCGACATCTTCGCGCCGTCTTTGATCACCATTCCCTGCGTGAACAAGCGCGCGATGGGCTCGTCGTGCTTCACCAGGCCCATGTCGCGCATAAACTTCGTCCAGAAGCGCGAATAAATAAGGTGGAGAATGGCGTGCTCCACGCCGCCAATGTATTGATCAATCGGAAACCAGTAGGCAATGGTTGCGCTGTCAAACGGAGCCTTGTCATTGTGCGCGTCGGCGTAGCGGTAGAAGTACCACGACGAATCGACGAACGTATCCATGGTGTCAGTCTCGCGCCGCGCCGGGCCGCCACATTTCGGACAGGTCGTGTTCAGGAACTCCGGCACATTCATTAACGGCGATCCACCCGAAAGCGTAACATTCACCCTGTCCGGAAGAATCACCGGCAAATCTTCCTCCGCGATCGGCACCACGCCGTCTTTGTCGCAGTACACCATGGGAATCGGCGTTCCCCAATAGCGCTGCCGCGAAATGCCCCAATCTTTTATCCGGAATGTAACTGTCGCTTTGCCGAATTTCTTTTCTTCGGCGCGCGCCGACATCCTTTCGATTGCTTCGTCGCAGCTCAGCCCGGTGAACTCGCCCGAGTTCACCAGGATCCCATCCATGGTCGTAAAGGGAAGTGGGGGCGCCGTCAACGTTTCTTCCGGGTCCGTGCTCGCCGGAAGAATCACCAGCCGGATCTCCAGCTTGTACTTCTTCGCGAATTCGTAATCGCGCTCATCGTGCGCCGGCACGCTCATGATCGCGCCCGTGCCATAGTCCATCAGGATGTAGTTCGCCACCCACACCGGCAAGGCTTCGCCGTTATAAGGATTCTTCGCGTAGCGTCCCGTGAACACACCATGCTTCTCGATGTCGCCAATATCGCCCACTTCTTTCGCCCGGCGCTGCTCGCCAATCAACTCTTCCACCTTGGCGCGCAGCGCCGCGTCGCGGGCGATCATATCCACGATGATCGGATGCTCGGGCGCCAACTGCACCGAGGTCGCGCCATAGATCGTGTCCACGCGCGTGGTGAACACCGTGATCGTCGACCCCGCCGGCCCCACCGTTCCGCCCAGATCGAAATCCACCAGCGTGCCTTCGCTGCGTCCGATCCAGTTCTGCTGCATAATGCGGACTTTTTCCGGCCAGCCCTGCAACTTGTCGAGATCGCGCAGCAACTCGTCCGCGTACTTCGTGATCCGCAAAAACCACTGTTCCAATTCGCGCTGCTCGACCGGAGTGTCTTCATGCCGCCAGCACATCCCGCCCACGACTTGCTCGTTCGCCAGCACGGTGGCGCACTCCCGACACCAGTTCACCTTGCTCTTCTTGCGATAGGCCAATCCCGACTCGTAGAGCTTAAGAAAGAACCACTGGTTCCAGCGGTAGTATTCCGGCAGGCAAGTCGTAACCTCGCGCGACCAATCGTAGGTGAACCCGAGGCGCTTCATCTGCACCTTCATGGCCGCGATGTTCGCCAGCGTCCACTCCTTCGGCGGAGTGTTGTTCTTGATGGCCGCATTCTCCGCCGGCAGCCCAAACGAATCCCAGCCCATCGGATGAAGCACGTTGTAGCCGTTCATCCACATGTAGCGAGCCAGCGCATCGCCGATCGAATAATTGCGCACGTGCCCCATGTGCAGCGCGCCCGAAGGGTAGGGAAGCATCTCCAGAACGTAATACTTCGGCTTCGTCGAGTGGGCCTCGGCGGCATACAGCGACGGATCGCTCTGCCAGCGCTCAGTCCATTTTTGCTCGATGCGCTGCGCATCGTAACGCTCGTCGCGGGCGGTGGTGATAGGTTTGTCTTGCTGTGGCATAGATAAGGATAGTGCAGTAATGAATAATCTTTGATTTTACAACGGGCAGACGGTCGACAGGCTCAGCGATACACATCCTTGCGATGCCCGACCCTGATCGCCAGCACTGTGATTCGCTCGTCCTGAATGTCACAAATCAGTCGATAATCCCCCACTCGATACCGCCACAATCCGCCCTTGTCACCGTGCAGCGGTTTACCAAAATTGGCGAGGGTCACGCGCCGGCCGTACCCGCAACCGCAGAAACCAGACAATCGACTCCTGGGCCGTCCGGCTAAGTTTCTGGATTTGTTTCTCTGCGGTGCGGTTGCATGAACCCTCAATTCCCAAGCACACTTTTCCCTCGTTGAGCGGGCAGGTAGAACATAAGTAAGGACTTGTGAGAAGATGAAAATTGAGATTGACTTAAATCCTCTGAGCACATAAATTCTCTGCGACAGTTGCCTGCCACCACCGTAACCATCGTGGAGTTGTGCGCTCATGGCTACCCAACCGAAACCACCGCAGCCCCCAGATTCGGAATCTTCGGAATCATTCAGAGTCGAATTTGAACAGGAAGAAGACGGACGCTGGCTGGCAGAGATTCCTGAGCTTCCTGGAGTGATGGCGTATGGCCCAACACAACGTGATGCTGAAGTTGCCGCCGTTGCTCTTGCCCTGCGCGTGCTGGCTGATCGAACCGAGCAACGCAAAAAACCGCCGAAGTCTATACATTTTTTGTGAGCCAGTGGCCCAGCGGCAAAGCGAAACGCGTGTATCAAGCACTGCTTCGGATTGGATGGAGACCGAAAGCACAAACATCCGGCAGTTCGCACATTCAACTGCAACGCGTCGGATATCGCGATTACACATGGGCTTGGCACGAGTCCGCAGAATTAGGACCCGTCGCCTTGCGAAAAATCGGAAAGTATACCGGACTCACGCCTGAAGATTTGTAAACGCTTGGCCGTCTTCAACACACATTTCAGACATTACCCAACCGTTTGCTCCCCACCCCAGTCCAGCGATATAGTTACAACCTGCTCTTCTTTTGAGTCGCTTATGTTCACTGACTTCACCGTCACCGACCGCTGGACGAAAAAAAAAGTGCACTGCCTCTACCAGGCCCTGATCGTGGCCATCGCCACTCGCCACGCTGATGCGGTGGACATCAAGTTTTTGGTCGACGGGCGCCCGGTCTGGGTTGCCCTGCCGCACCCGGCCTGGGTCGAGTACAAGAACCGCACCGGGAGGCTGATCACAGACTCCTTGGCGAAGGAAATCGCAGGCCATTTTCTGCAAACGGCGCTGGAATCGGGCGAAGGCTTGGGCCGCGAAATGTATTCGCTTACCATCGATGACACTCTCAAGCACCTGGAAGCTGTCGTGGCAGAGGTCGAGCCCCAGGTCGCTGCCACCCCTAGTTAAGTCATTCTCCGTGTTAGGTCATTGTCCCTTTTAAGTCGAGCTCTTGTGCTTAAATCAAGGCATGTTCGCCCGGAAACTCCGCGTGGAATACCAACACGAAGGGCACCTTCAACCATGTCCTTTGAAATGGCTCGACAATTTCAGTATGCGCAACTTCACCAACGCGTCCGTTTTTGACGACACGTTACCGGTGGCTGAGGGGTGCCTGGAAATTGGAACGAACGTCCCGCTCGATCAACTCCGGGATGCGATGGAAGACTGGTTTCGCCGCAAGAGCTATCTGCCCAAAGATGCGATGCTGGTGCTGACCCCGATCTAAGGATTATGCGATGAGGTTTTAGTGGGCACTGGACCCATCTTGAGCAGGCGGGCAAATAAGCGGACGATCATGCCATCGAAGCGCGTACCGCTCAGCATTTCCAGTTCCGCCAGCGCTTGCTCGTCGGTTTTGGGAAGGGCGAAAGAGCGGTCGCTCGTCATGTTAGCATACGCGTCCACGACCGCGAGGATGCGGCCATACAGCGGTATATTCTCGCCCTTCAGCCCGAAAGGATAGCCGCTGCCGTCGAAGGCTTCATGATGGGATTCGATGGCCTGCGCCACATGCTCTATTTCAGGAATCGACCGTAACACCTCCGCCCCCACTTGCGGGTGGGTCTTCATCACCGCGAATTCATCTTCCGTAAGTGCGCCCGGCTTGTTCAGGATTCGATTGGGAATGAACAGCTTGCCCACGTCGTGCACCCGCCCCGCGAAGACAATGTCTTCCACTTCCTGCGCAGAGAGGTTGAGTCCGCGCGCGACAATCCCGGCGAAGTGCCCGCATTGTTCGCCATGTCCCGCAGCGTCGGGCGCCCGGAGTTCGGCCGCGTGCGACAAGGCTTCGACGGCTTCCTTCATCGCCTTCGGGCCCTCATCATACTCGCGCCCGCACAGCTTGCGCAGCGTGGCGACCAGTTCCTCGAGGTGCTCCGGCCCGTTATGTTCGCGCTGCAGAAAGCCTCCGACATAACCGGAGATAAGCTGTCGCTGCACTGCGGAACCTTCGCCGAACGCATTGGAGGTGGAAACCAGGTTACCGCCCGCGTGTTTGGCCACGTACATGCCCGCATCGGCCACGCGAATCAGGTCCTCCATGGAAAAACCATGCACAGGGAAACTGGCGACGCCGAAGCTGCCGGTGATATGGTGCTCTTCGAGCATCGGATCGGTGGCTAGCCACAGCCGCAATCTCTCCGCCAGCACCTGCGCCTGCTCGATCCCGGTCTCGGGCATGAGGATGATGAATTCGTCTCCGCCATAGCGGGCAACCACGTTGGACTGGCGGCACTTCTGTTCCAGCAGCCGGCCAACGCGCGCCAGCACCAGATCCCCTTCCAAATGGCCGAGCGAATCATTGACCTCTTTGAATTTGTCCAAATCGATCAGTACCACGGAGAATGGCCGGCCCGAACGGGACGCGCGCTTCCACTCCGAACTCAGCGCCTCCCAAAAAAAGCGTCTCGTCTTGATGCCGGTCAAGCCATCGGTGATCGATTGCTGCTGCAGTCTCTGGAAGACGAAGGAGTTGTGCAACGCCGTCGCCACCAGATCGGCCAGCGTATTTAGGATCAAAACGTCCTGGGGCGCGAACGCATTTTCATTCCGGCTTTCCACGTTGAGCACGCCCAGCAGCGTCTCGCCGTAACTGATCGGCAGGCAGAGCACCGCCCGCGATTCCGGCAGCACCCCGGCGAGCTGCCCCGGACCGGCGTTTTGCACCAGCGCGCTTACCCCGGTGCGCGCGACCTTTCCCAGAACTCCACTGCCCAGCGCGATCCGCCGGCCCAGCGTTTGCGATGTCGTTCCCGCCTCGGCTTTGATCTCGATTCCCTTGGTGGCGTAATCCATGATGCCGATGCCGATGTGATCGTAGCGGAAGTTCTTCTGGATCTCGTGCACGATCCCGGCCATCATCTGCTCCGCGTCTTCGCTCGAGATCGCCATTTTCGAAATGGTGTTAAGAAACGCGAGATGCCGGGCGCGCCGCTGTTCCTGGGTAAACAGCCGCGCATTTTCGATCGCTACCCCCAGTTGACCGGCTGCCGTCTGCATGACCTGGAGATCCCTCGCCTGGAATTGCGATTCCCGCTCCGTGCTCAGCGCCGCCATCACTCCCGCCGGTTTGCCGCCGAGAAAAATAGGCACGGCGCAGATGGACCGGGCCGGCGGCGGAGGCACGGGATCGACGCCCAGTTTCGACAGCACCTGCTCGAGATTGGACTCGATCAGCAGCGGTTCCCCCGTCCTAATGATGTACTCGGTCAATCCATTGCCGGCCGGGCACGAGCGTTTGGCAAGAACCACGCCGCCTTCGATCTCCAATTCGAAGTGGAGCTCATCTTCTTCCTGAAACGCGATGTAGAAAGTGCTGGTGTCGAAAATCTGGCCCAATTCCACATGCACCGTGCGCAACACCTCATCCTGGTCGAGATGAGAACTGATGGCCTGCCCGATCTCGGTGAGAAGCTCGTATTCCTTGGTGCGGCGCTGCGCTTCGTGCATGACGACATAGTTTTCGAGCGTCAGCGCGATCTGCAGCGCCAGCCCGATCAGCAGGCGCAGATTCGAAGAACCGAACATCCGCTTTTCCGCGTGCGGAAACAGAAGAACTCCAAAGTTGTGCTCGCGCGTCTGCAGGCTCACCGCCATCAGGTCGGTGATTCCCTCGGCCAGCAGCGTTTGCTTGCAGGCCTCGAACCTTCCTCCCGAAAGCGCCGGCAAAGGCTCTTCCAGTTCGGCGAGACCTCTGAAGGTGACTACCCCCCCGCGCCGGTAGGCAAGCTCGGCAATATAATCCCCGGCCTGCGTCTTTTGCAGTTTTTCCACGAACTCTGCTGAAAAGCCCTTTTGGACCGAGGGCAAGGTGCCACGCCACTGCTGGGAAACAAAAAAGACGGCGCGGCGCGAAGGCAGGGGCGCCACGATCCTCTCCACAAAAGTCTGCAAGCTGGGTTCCAGGTCGGAGGCCGAGAACCACCGGCGCGAATCGACGCCCAGGGTGGAGAACGCCAACGCGTTTTCCTGCACGGCATTGCGCTCGTTTTCAAACAGCACCATCACCATCGCGATGGCCAGCAGCATCTGCGGAATCGGCCCCAGGAAACCTCCCAGCTGGCCAACCACCTCCAGGAAAGGTTGCCGCATCTGGCCCGCGTACATCAGCGCCGCCCACAGCGCCAGCGAAAACGCGAGCGTCCGGAACGCCACGGAATCTCTGCGAAAAGCGTAACGGTAAAAGTGGAACGAGCAATAGAGCAGCATCACCGCCAAGCCCACTTCCAGCCGCAAATAGATCGGCACCGGAGTCGCTCTCTCCGTGAATATCCCGCTCGCCATTTGCGCCCGCAAGCTCACGTACGCCAGCAGAACCCCGGCTACCGTCAACGCAACGTCATACCATTTCAGCTGGAACGGCTCCTTCATCAGCCGGGTCGAGACGAAAATGCAAATCGCCATGGCCACCAGCATCAGCGAGCTCAGAAAAAACAATAGCGCGGAAGGGCCCTGAAAATATTCCACGGCCTTCAGGGCATAGTGCAGCGTATATGCGGCCCACGCCAGTTGCCACGCGCGAAAATAGTTGTGACGGTTCTGCTCGTACAGGTAGGTGAAGACGAGAAGCACCAGCAGGGCCACCACCCCAGGAATCAGCACCAGACCTGTGGCAACGCTATGCATTGGTTAACAAACCCTCGACTAACGAACCCTCGACTAACGCTATCTCAGCATCGTAATTGTGGCCCGGATGGAACTCTGGTTGGCCTAATCCTCGGTTGGCCTAATCCTGTCACACTAGACAAATCGAAACAACAAGTGTCTTCCGGCAGGTTCCGCCCTGGGTACAACCCAAAAGTATCTTCTTATAAGATGCGGTGCCGCCACAATGATCTTCAGCCGAAGAGTTACCTTCGTAACCCCCAGTAACCCGTCCGATTTCCTGTAGAGACGCGGCTTGCCGCGTCTCCCGCGGTGAGACGGGGCGAGCCCGTCTCTACAGGCGGAAGAATTTCGGCAGCGCTCGCGCCTAGAGCCAAAACCCCCAATCCGGCTATACTCAAAAGTTATGCTTCGCGTTCGATTCGCCCCGTCTCCCACCGGTTTTCTGCACGTCGGCAGTGCTCGAACCTTTATTTTCAACTGGCTCTACGCCCGTCACAACGGGGGAACCATGGTGCTCCGGCTCGACGATACCGACGTCGAGCGCAACACCGAAGCCTCCGTCAACTCCATCTTCGACGGTCTGCGCTGGCTCGAGCTCGGGTGGGACGAGGAATACAAGCAATCCGAACGCCTCGCCCTGCATCGCCAGATCGCCGACGCCATCTTCCAGAAAGGCCTGGCTTACCGCGACTTCACCCCCGCCCACACTGGCGACAGCGAAAGATCCGGCACCGAACAAACCTGGCTCTTCAACCCCGGCATGCGTGAACTTTCCCGCGCCGAAAGCGACCGCCGAGCCGCCGCCGGAGAGTCCTTCGCCCTCCGCTTCCGCGTTCCCCGGGGCACCAGCGAGCAAGTCCGCTTCACCGACGCGGTCTACGGCGAGCACATCAAATCCGCCGACGACATCGAAGACTTCGCGCTCCTTCGTTCCGACGGCATGCCCACCTACCACCTCGCCTCCTGTGCCGACGACATCGACCTCCGCATCAGCCACGTCATCCGCGGCCAGGACCATCTCTCGAACACCTACAAGCACGTGCTCATTTTCGAAGGCGCGGGCGCCCAGCCGCCGCAGTTCGCGCATCTTCCGCTGCTCGTCGCCCCCGACGGATCGAAGCTCTCCAAGCGCCGCCACGGCGCGCTGGTCAGCGTCACCACCTACCGCGACGCCGGGTTCCTCCCCGAAGCCTTCATCAACTTTCTATGCCTGCTGGGCTGGTCGCCAAAAGACGATCGCGAAAAGATGACGCGCCAGGAGCTGATCGACGCTTTCTCCCTCGAAGGCATCAATCGCGCTAACGCGGTCATTAATTTCAAAGAGAATTTCAAGGAACCGGCCGAGACGCTAGCCGCCACATCACAAGAAGAAACCTTCGACCCCAAGGCCGTCTGGCTGAATGCTGAGCACATCCGCGGGCTTTCGATCGACGACCTCTGCGCCCGCCTGCTTCCCATTGTGCACGGCGCCGGATTCCCAATTGCGCAGGAGAAAATGCAAGCCATCACCCCGCTCATCCGCGAGCGCATCAAACTTCTGCGCGACGTTCTTACCGCCGCCGACTTTTTTTTCGTGGAGCAGCTCCCGCCCTACGACCCAGCCGAGCTCATCCCGCAGAAGGGCGACGCTGCCATGGCGCTCAAAGCTCTGACCCGCGCTCGGGAAGTCCTGGCGCAAACGGAATTCAAGCACCATTCCTTGGACCAAGCCCTCCGCGCCGCCGCCCAGGCGATGGGCGTAAAAGCCGGACAAATGTTCCAACCGATCCGAGTAGCCGTCTGCGGTCGCAAGAATGCCCCGCCGCTATTCGAAACGCTCCAAGTTCTCGGGCAAGAAACGACGTTGGCACGAACCGATCAGGCCATCGAGAAGCTGAACTAGCCCACGCCGTCCTAGCAGGTTGCTGGGGATCCGGTGGAGCAAAATGCCCGAGATTCCAGCCCCGGAGGGGCGAACTAGCTTAGCCCAGCGCTTCAGCGCTGGGAAAAGTGGAAGAAATGAGTCAAGTCCCGGAGGGACGACCCAGTCCTCACGCACTTTAGCGCTGACTTCTTTCGCCGGTCTCCTACTGAGCAGCCTGAAATTGCGTTGCTTTCCGCCGCGCCTCCGCAGCTTCACGCTTCATCCCTTTGGCGTCGTAGACTTCGGCCAGCAGCTTTTCGTTGTCGGCATCGTCCGCGGTTTGCCGCTGCTTCAACAGCGAAGAAATGGCATCGTCATAGCGCGTGAGCCGGGCCTGCATGACGCCTATGTTGTAGTTCACGCCCTGATAGCCGGAGTCGAGCGCCGCCACGCGTTTGTACTCGTCGAGCGCTTCGAGATTCCGATGCTGATCCGACAAAGCGTCTGCCAGTCCGGCGTGTCCATCGGCGCTGTTGGGATCGATCTTGAGCAATTGAGCAAAGGTGTCCTGGGCCTTTGCGGGCTGCTTCTGCTCCAGATAAATCAGCCCAAGCCGGTAATACGAGTCTTCGCTGCGTGGATTCAGCGCAATCACGCGCCGCATTTCCAACGCCGCGTTCTCGAAGTCATGCTTCGAAATGTAGGCACGCGCCAGGGCCGAGTGGGCGGGGGCGAAGTCGGGCCGCAGGCGCACGGATTTCTGTAGCTCCGCAATCCCTTCGTCCGTCTTTCCCTGGCCGAGAAGTCCGACTCCGTTTTGTCCATGAAGCAGATAAGCGTGGCCGCGCTGCAGCCACATCGCGCCACCCACCACGAGCAGAGATCCAACCAGCAGCACTGCGACCCGCCGCAAAAAGTCGTCATGTCCCGGAGCGACCTTGGCGATGAGCGCGCCGAGCAGCAGTCCCATGAGCAGGCCGCCGATGTGGGCCGCGTTATCGATGTGAGAGATCACCGCCCCAAAGAAGAGGTTGTATCCGACAAATACCACAACGCTGCGCAGCGTTCCGCTGAGCGCGGCGCGGGGCAGCGAAAACTCACCCAGATAAAACGATGCGATCAGAGCCCCTGCAATCCCGAAGATCGCGCCAGAAGCCCCGACGCTCAAGATGGCGGGATTCCAAATCAGGCTCGCGAGGCTCGCCGCCAGCCCACAGATCAGGTAAACCGCGGCAAATGTCCAATGGCCATAGACCGATTCCGCTATTCTGCCCAGGCTCCACAGACACCACATGTTGAACCCGATGTGCAGCAAGCCGCCGTGAACGAAAACGCAAGTCAGCAACCGCCACCACTGGCCGCTGACGGTAAGCGGCCCGAAATTGGCTCCCCAATGTACGAGGTCCTGACCCGAAGGATTGTCAAGCATCGAAACGCCCGCCAATGCCATGGCGGCGAACACCGCAACATTAATGCCGAAAATGGCCTGAGTGATCGCCATCGAACTGGACTGCTGCCGCACCCACGGCGCCGGTTCGACTCGCTGGATGGGGGAATCCTCGCCGCGTTTCGCAGCCTCATTCTGCACGCACCACTGGCAAAGCTTCTTGCCGAAGCTGAGCCCTGGAAGCTGACGACCGCATTGCACGCAATTTGCCATGAAAGATTGACGCCCGTGGCGCCCAACAGTTATTTCCGGAAGGGCGCGATGCCCCTCGACGCAGATTATCATGCGGATTGTTTATCAGCTCTCAGAGCAGGCTCGCGAGACGCCCGTCCCTCCACCGGGAAGCGCCAGCCACCGCGAATCCACTCTTCCATATAAAATACAAACGGTATGAGCGTTGCGAAATCATCCCCATCTTCATCCAACGAAGCTGCCGCGAACTCGCCCGCCGAGTCGCGCCCCTCGAACTTCATCCGCGACATCGTCATCGAAGATCTGAAAACGAAGAAGTACGGCGACGCCGTCATCCAGACCCGCTTTCCTCCCGAGCCCAACGGCTATCTGCACATCGGCCATGCCAAATCCATTTGCCTCAACTTTGGATTAGCCGACGAGTTTGGCGGCAAGACCAACCTGCGCTTCGACGATACCAATCCGGAGAAAGAAGAGCAGGAATACGTGGACTCCATCCTGAAGGACGTCCGCTGGCTGGGCTTCGAGTGGGACGGTCTCTACTATGCTTCCGACTACTTCGATCAACTCTACGAGTGGGCGGTCAAGCTCATCAACGAGGGCAAGGCGTACGTCGACGATCTAAGCGCGGAAGAAATTCGCCAGCATCGCGGCACGCTCACCGAGCCCGGCAAAGAAAGTCCGCATCGCAACCGCGAAATGAAAGAGAACCTTGACCTTTTTGAGCGCATGCGCAAAGGCGAGTTTCCCGACGGATCGCGCGTGCTACGCGCCAAGATCGAAATGGCGTCGAAGAACCTGAACATGCGCGATCCGGTCATGTATCGCATCCTGCGCGCCGAGCATCACCGCACCGGCGACAAGTGGTGCATCTATCCCATGTACGACTACGCGCACGGTCAGTCGGATTCCATCGAACACGTGACGCATTCGATCTGCACGCTTGAATTTGAAGATCATCGCCCGCTTTACAACTGGTTCATCCAGCAACTCGGCATTTTTCCGTCCCAGCAAATGGAGTTCGATCGGCTCAGCCTCACCTATACATTGCTCAGCAAGCGCAAGCTGCTCACTCTGGTGCAGGAAAAACGCGTCACCGGTTGGGACGATCCGCGCATGCCCACGCTCTCCGGCATACGGCGCCGCGGCTACACGCCGGAGGCAATCCGCAATTTCTGCGCGGCCATCGGGGTTTCGAAGACGAATGGCACGCTGGAACTTGCGATGCTCGAACACTTCGTCCGCGAAGACCTGAACAAGCGCGCGCCGCGCGTGATGGCCGTGCTGCGGCCATTGAAGGTCGTGATCGATAACTATCCGGAAGGTCAAGTGGAGGAGGCCGAGGCGGTCAACAATCCCGAAGACGAAAGCGCCGGGAAGCGCAAAGTGCCATTTTCCAAGGTGCTCTACATCGAGCAGGACGATTTCCGCGAAGATCCGCCCAAGCAGTATTACCGTCTGTCGCCCGGACGCGAAGTGCGGCTGCGTTACGGCTATTTCATTACGGCGAAGACGGTGGTGAAGAACGACAGAGGCGAAGTAGTTGAGGTGCACTGTACGTACGACCCGGCCACGCGCGGTGGCAATGCTCCCGATGGACGCAAAGTAAAGTCGACCATCCACTGGGTCTCAGCCGCTCATGCCCTCGATGCCGAAGTGCGCATCTACGACAAGCTGTTCACCAAGGAAGACCCAAATCAGGTGGAAGAAGGCCAGGAATTCACTGCGAATTTGAATCCGAATTCGCTGGAAGTGATCGCGCCGGCTAAGTTGGAGCCATCGCTCGCGAATGCGCCGGTAGAAGGCCGCTACCAGTTCGAACGCCTCGGATATTTTTGCGTGGACCCGGATTCGAAGCCAGGACGTCCAGTGTTCAACCGCACCGTAGCGTTGAAGGATGCCTGGGCCAAGATCGAGAAAAAGAACGAGAAAAAATAGGACCCCTGAAACATACGTGGAGCGACGGGCGTCTCGCCCGTCCAAGGGGCGCGTCATCTCCACCGGAAGACGTTGAGAAATTTGGTGGACCTGGTCGGGATCGAACCGACGACCTCTTCCATGCCATGGAAGCGCGCTCCCAGCTGCGCCACAGGCCCACTTGGCAGGGCAATCGCTCTTATTTGATTCTCGCTTAGCTTGGCCGCCGCGTCAAACTCGAATCGGGCTCGACTCGGGCACTCAACGTCAAATAGGATATGGTTGGCAAAACGCTAAGCACACGATCGGAGCCCCATGTCGAACTCGCGGAATATTCTCGTTCGGTCGGTTTTCATTCTCATCGCTGCGCTAGCGCCCGCGGCGGCAGGCGCGCAAGACGCGACCGGGGCGCAGCCGCCGGTTGCTTATGCCTCGGTGAGCGAACTGAATGGCATCCTGACGCAATTGCAGAAGACGGCGCAAAGTATGCAATCCGATCTCGGAAAGACGCGCATCGAAAAATGGAAGACCGACGGCGCGACCAAGCGACAGACGCTGGCGAACGTGGAGTCCATCCAGCGCAACTTGCAGTCGGCGCTGCCGGAAACGATCGCGCAACTGAACAACGCACCGGAAGATGTGGGAGTGAGTTTCAAGCTCTACCGCAACCTCGATGCGCTCTTCGACGTCTTTGGTTCGGTGGTGGAATCGGCGGGAGCCTTCGGCTCGAAAGATGAGTTTCAGAGCCTGGGCAACGACATGAACGGACTCGAGCACGCGCGTCGTGCGTTTGGCGAGCGCATGCAGAAACTGGCCGCCGCCAAGGAAGTCGAGTTGACGCGTTTGCGCGCGCAGGTCAAGACGCTGTCAGCGGCACCACCTCCGCCACCGAAGAAGATCGTCGTGGATGATACCGAGCCTGCGAAGAAGCCGGCCGCGAAAAAGAAAGTGACGAAACCAAAGCCGCCGGCGACGACGGACGCTCCGCCGAGTGCTCCGCCGACCAAGTGACGCGGTTGACATTCAGCCTATGGCTTTTGGCGCTCGGCTCTTAGCACTCCTCTGTCCTGGCCAATTTCGGCGTTTGCGCGCCACCCCTCCGGTTTGATCGCTGAGCGCTCCCCGGAAATCCTGAGAATCAACCTGGCGCGTCCATTTGTTTGTAAACATAAGACTTACCCCTGGAACTCCGGCGCTCCCTTCGGAGTCTAAGTAACTAAGCGGGAAAGGTCGTCCGGCGTAGCTTTGTGCCAGAATTAATATTCCCGACCTGGGCCATAGTGACTCTATAATTGAGGCGACGCCATCATGGCGGGAGCTACTGCATTGGGCGATCTTGCCGGCATTATCGGGGCCCGAACTGAGGAATCTGCCGTCATCGCTGAACTGAAGGCGGGATCGGAAGAAGCTTACTCCTGGCTGATCGGCGAGTTTCATCAACCCATCTACGGTCTCATCTATCGCATCGTGAACGATCCGTCGGACGCAGCGGACACTACCCAGGATGTGTTTCTGAAAGTCTTCCGCGGGATGAAGCATTTCCACGGCGAGTCGAGCCTGAAGACCTGGATTTACCGCATCGCGCTGCACGAGGCGGCAAATCGCCGGCGCTGGTGGTTCCGCCACAAGGCACAGGAAACGCCGATTGATCCCATCGCAGCCGGTGAATACGAATATTCCGGAGAAGCGCGGCTGGTCGATCCGGGCGAGTCGCCGTTTGAAAAATTCGCGCATGTCGAAGTGCGCGCGGCCGTGGAGCAGGCTCTGCAACAGGTGCCCGAACCGTATCGCACGGCTTTGATCCTCCGCGATCTGGAAGAAATGTCGTACGAGGAGATCGCCGAAGTCCTGGCGATTTCGCTGGGAACGGTGAAGTCGCGCATCACGCGCGGGCGCGACGCGCTGCGCAAGAAATTAACTGGATATATCCGGGAAGTGGGTCCGGAGTTAGGGCTGTTCGTTCCTGCCGATGAGCGCTCTGCCGACGACCGGCACAACGGAGCGGCTCAGATTTCGCGGGAAGGTTCACGCGGTGGCAGAGAGGTTGAGGTGACGCCATGAACTGCGATCGGATGAAGTGCGATCAGATGACCTGCGCTAAGATCAGGCAGTTGTTCTCGCCCTATCTTGACGGCCGGGTGAGCGGGTCTGAGATGCGCGCGCTCACGCGCCATGTGGAGCAGTGCGATGGTTGCGCGCGGGAATATGCCGCGACGCAACGCACGCAGCAGTTGCTTGCCAGTCTCGGTCCGAAGAAGGCTCCGGCCGACTTGGCGTTGAAGTTGCGGGTTGCGATTTCGCGCGAGGCGGCTCAGAACCGCCGGCCGCGGTTTGAAGGTGTGCTGGTGAGGCTGAGCAATGCGCTCAACGCTTTTATGGTTCCGGCCACGGCGGGGTTGGTCAGCGCGGTATTGTTTTTCGGACTGCTGCTGGGCTTCTTTGCCTTGCCCGCCGAACTGCGGGCCAGCAGCGGTGACGTTCCGCTGATGCTGTACACCGGGCCGCGACTCGAACAGTCGGCGTTCGGCGCGTCACTCGGCAATATGGGTGACGATGCGGTGGTGATTGAAGCCTACGTGGATGCCAATGGCCGCGTGGAGGACTACCGCATCCTGTCGCAACCGGACGACGCCAAGGCGGTGCTGCCGCAGTTGAAGAACCTGCTGATTTTCACGACCTTTCACCCCGCGCTTTCCATGGGGCGCCCGACAACGGGGACTGCGGTGCTGTCGTTTTCGAAGATTAGCGTGAAGGGTTAGCGCTACGGAAGTTCTGATTAAGTCCCCGGCGTCCCCCGTGCACCCCTGTGTACCCTGTGGCGGGATTATGCACTTCATACAGGGGTACAATGATGCCAAACCTGTGGAGGCAAGCGCTTAGGATTTTCCCGGAAGTCCAAGGGGGCGCTGATCGCACCACAGTATCGAGGCCCACTGGGTACTGAGTACTGGCTACTGGGTACTGATTTTTCATCACAAATCACCTGTATGCGCCATCACAGACATCCAACCCGCCATGCGCCAAAATGAACCTGATCGGAAAAAGGTAGTGGTGTGCCCGTCTCCAGAGACGGGTATTCGAGCCCGCAAAAAAGCGATCCAAAAGCGCTCTTTGACAACTCAACGGTGCCACGGAAAGCGTGTTAAATGGCCGGAAATAAGAAAAGTCAGCCGCTAAGTCTTTATTATTGAATACTTTGGAGTTAAGTACTTATTTTTCAATGCTTTGCGAGAAAATAGGGGGGAGGGGGGGCACCCCCCCAATTTCAGCCTGGGAGCATCCCTGAAGGATGAATTCTGACAGCGCAACAAGGGCCAGCGCGAGCCAAAAGAAGCGGGACGGTCAAGCTGCCCTACGAGAACCTCACCTTAACATCCGGCCCCTTATCCAAGTGAATGCTCTCACCCTGTGGTTAATGCCTCTTGCCGACACTAAATCAGAGTTTCCCTAGACCCTGCCGAGCTGCGCTCGACTGTCCCCAAGTTCGCTTCGCTCCGAAAAGCGCCAATTGCTGAGCTGAGCGCTCACTGCTTCTCTCACCCTTCCCAAACGAACGCGTCGAACACTCTTGTCGATTCGAAGCCGATGCGTTTATAGAGGGCAATGGCGCGGTCGTTGGCCTCGGTTACCGTCAACGAGATGAAACGAAACTCCCGGCTGCGGAGATTTTTCGTGGAGGCGGCGAGCATGGCTTCGCCGAGGCCGGCGGAGCGGTATTCCGGAAGCACGCACACCTGGGTAATATGGCCGACATCGGGGCGCACCCGTGAGCAGAGGATGAGGCCGATCAGCGTGCGCGTGCGGCGCTGGAAGACGGCGAAGGATGCTTGGGGATCGAAGGTGCCGCATCCGGGGAAGCGCACGATGTTGTTGAGAAACCGCAGCGAGCCGGCGACGGTGCGGTACTGATCGTTGATCTCGGAATCGACGTGGCCGCGGTAAGCGGCGGTAATCAGGGCGGCGGCGGATTGGTATTCATGGTCGGACCAAGGACGGATTTCGAACTGGGCCGGAAGCGGCGGCAGCGAAGCCTGCGGATGCCGGCCGATCTCGAAATTCATAAAGACGCGAGGATGGCGGCTGAATCCCTGTTGCAGAAAGGGGCGCGCGACTTCTCCGGTGTGGTGCGCCAGCAACTGCGCCTCCGCGCGATGGACGCCGGGCGACTGCTGCAGGGTCTCGATGACGTGTGTGAGCAGTTGTTCTTCGACCTCGTGACGGTTGGGACTGCGGTCTCCATTGCGGACATATTCGCGAACGAAGAGGTCGCCGATGACACCCTTGCTCTGCTCGTAGACAAAAAAGGAGTAGCCAAAGATACTGCCGCGATCAATGGCGGCGTAGCCGGGAAGGATCTTGGCGTCCATGTAGCGGAGGATCATCTCGGCCGAGGTGGTGTAGTCCCACGAGAGCAGGCGTCCCCACATGGCGATCTCATCTTCCAGCAGCGGGCGAAGGTCAGCGGAAGAGAAGTGTCGGAGATCGAGAATTTCCATAAAAGAAGGTCTTAGGTCTCAGGTGTCAGGAAAAACATCTGTACGAGATTTAGTTGCTAGATGCTATCTCATAAATCGTTTTGGGAAGGGCACGGCTTCAGCCGTGCCGCCCTGAGCCAAATAAAGACGCGGGCTTTACAGATTGCTGAAAAACTCAAGTTTCGTATCAGGGCATCGCTTTAGCGATGCCGTAAGTTCTTTGAATTGACCTGCCCCTTTAGGGGCTGTGCGCCGAAAAACCGAGTTTTTCAGCAATCTGTTTAGTCCCTGAGGGAGCCGACGGCTTGCAATTTCGGTTCACTATGAGATGGCTTCTAGTTAGTACCTCGACCCTGAGACCCGAGACCTGACACCTGAGACCTTTTTTCATTTTCCCACCCAGTACAGATCCAACTTCTGCTCCGGGATGCTGGTTAAGTATGACACTCGGCGTCCAGGAACGAGTTGGGCGACTTGCAATTGCGTACCTTGTGCGGCAACCAGGACATGAGCTGCGGCCGGGATATTCCCGCTTTCGTATGGTTGTACCGGACGATTGAAATAAAACTCGAGGCCGTATCCCAGCACACGATTGACGTGATAGAGGGTGATGGGAACCGGTTCGTGCGAAAAGGCCTGAATGCTTCGGGCGATGGGACGCGCGGATTGGGTGACGTCGATGGCGGGAGCTGCGAGACGAATGACGGCCCATACGCTGACCACGACGGCGAACATCGTCACTGGTCGCAGCAGACGCGCCCCTGCGCGGGACAGTAGCGCAACGCTGATGCCGAGCGCGAAGACCGCGGCGATGGCAGCGGCGACATAGGTTCCACTTCCCCACAGCAAGTGGTGATTCATCGCGATGGACGCAGCCGAGAGCGCGGCAAATATCAGCACTCCGCAGAGGATTCCGTGGGTCGCCGCGAACAGGGGCGACAACTTCCAGTCGTCCCGCGACCTCTGCGAAACCTCAGCGCCCTCTGCGTTGAAGAATTGACCACGCCCGCGGCTAGCCAGATACTCGGCGATCAGGAGCGCCCCGGCCGGCACGGCGGGCAGAATGTAGCCAGGCAGCTTCGATTGCGATGCGCTAAAAAACAAGATGGGCACGAGCATCCAGATGAGAAGAAATAGCGGCCAGGACGCTTCCGGGCTGGAGAAAGCCTGTTTCCCTTCGGCCCGGACCCAGCGAACGCGCTCGGCGACGGCGAGGATGAGCGGAAGCGTCCAGGGCATCATGGCCAACAAGAACACGGGCAGGTAGAACCAGAAGGGCTCGCGGTGGTGATAGACATCGTGCGAGAAGCGCGCGAGATTGTGTTCGAGGATGAAGAAGCGGAAGAATTCCGGATTGCGCAGTTGAACGGCGATATACCAGGGCAGCGTGACGGCGAGGTAGACGGCGATGCCGGGGATCCAGAGGGTGCGCGGGATGGCACGCCAGTCACGCCTTACAGCGACGAAAAGAAAGATAATGACCGCGGACAGAGCGGGCGCGACCGGGCCTTTGGCCAAGGTTCCGAGCGCCAGAGCAATGTAGAAAGCGGCGAGACAAATGTGCCGGCGGCTTTCGTACCAGGCGTACCAGGCAAGTAATGCGATGGAAAAAGCGGCGGCGAGCGGCATGTCGGTCGCGGCGGCGCGCGCGAATCCAATGACGCCGGCGCAACTGGCCGTGATGAGGGCGCCGTCGAGTTCACTCCCCGGGCGGAAGCGGCGGAGGAACAAGTAGATGACTGCAATGAGCAGGGCAGCGTCGAAGGCGGCGGGCAGGCGGGCAGCCTGGTCGGTGACACCGGCGACACGGAACGACAGCATCGCCTGCCAGTAATACAGTACTGGCTTTTCGAGCCACGGCTTGCCTTGCAGCGTGGGCGTAATCCAATCGGAGCGCTCGAGCATTTCGCGTGCTACTTGCGCGTAGCGAGGTTCGTCGGCGCCAAGCAGGCCGAAGGCACCGAGACCGTAGAAGAAAAGGAATCCGCAGAACGCCACTAGCAACAGCACATCGGTGCGGGTTCGCGAATTCGTTCCTGGCTTATTCATTGCATGTCAGGCAGGGCGCGGCCATAGCGATCTCGGGTTGGTGAGTTGGCGTTCGTGGTCGCCTCGTTAGCTCGTCGATCGGTTCGCGTCCAAGACTACAGGTTCTAGGTGCAGGCGATCGACAATTCGGGATACGGCGACGGCCAGAGGTCCTTCAATCGAACAGCCGCTGGCGCATTTGTGCCCGCCGCCACCGAAATGCTCGGCCACGGTGGAGACATTCACTGCTCCTTTGCTTCGCAGGCTGACGCGATAGCGGCGATCGGGGAGTTCGCGAAAGAAGATGGCGACCTGCACGTCGGCCATAGAGAGCGCATAGTTGACCAGGCCCTCGCAATCTTCTTCGCGCGCGCCGAAGCGCTGCATCTGTTCCTGCGTGACCCAGATCCACGCCAGCGTACCTTCGCGATGCAGATTAGACAGCGCGGCGCCGAGCAGCCGAAGTTTGGCCGTCGAGTGTCCGAAATAGATAGGCCGCGCACAAAGCGCGGGGTCAGCCCCGGCGACCACGAGTTCGCGCGCGACAGTGAAAGTGTGCTCGTTGGTGCCTTCAAACATGAAGGACCCAGTGTCGGTCATGAGCGCGGTGTAGAGACAGGTGGCAATGTCGCGATCGACGGGGACGCACGCCAGGCGGGCAAGACGGAAAACAAGTTCGGCGGTGGCCATTACCGTGGAATCGATCCAGTTGATGTGGGCAAAATTGCGGCCGCTGGCGTGATGGTCGATGTTGATGAGGAAACATTGTTCCAGACCTTCGAGAAGCGTGCGCCTGATGCTGTCGCATTCCAGCAGGATGACGGCATCGTTCCAGGGGACAACATCGGTCTGAATGACGCGATGGGCGAAGGGAAGGTTCTGGTAGATGCGCGGGACGCCATCGTGCATAACGACTTCGGCGTCCTTTCCCATGACGCGCAGGATCTGGCCACAGGCAAGGGCAGAGCCGATGGCGTCTCCGTCGGGACGGGCGTGCGAAGTCACCACCAAGCGGCCACGCGACCGAATTTCTCGTAGAACCTGCTCAAGCATGAGGTGCTCTTAGCTCTTAGCTCGTGGCCTTCAGCTTTCAGTTCCAAGAGCGGATTCACCGTAGTCGCAACCCGCTCGTGTGGGGACGGGCGCCCTCGCCCGTCCAAGCCGAGCGCAGCTCGGCAGTTGCCTGCGGTCACAGCAATTCTGGATCGCTATAGCCCCTAGGTTCGTATCAGGGCATCGCGTTAGCGATGCCGTAAGTTCCCCGAAATTAGCCGCCCCTTTAGGGGCTCGGCTCAGCGCCCTTCCGGCTGCGTCTCTTAGCGCGGCCGAGAAGCTCGTCGACCCGACTCTCCAATTGATCGGCACGATCGATCTGGAAATAAAGTTCCGGAGGGCGGCGCAGACGCAGGCGTTCCGCGAGTTCGTGCCGCACGAAATTCTTGGCGGCGGCGAGCCCTTCGAGGGTACGCTCGGCCTCGGCCTCATCGCCGGCAACGCTCACCATGACGCGAGCGGACCGCGCGTCCTGGGCCATCAGCACGGCGCTGACGCTGGCCAGCCCGATGCGAGGATCGCCGAGCTCGCCTTCGAGGATGGTTTCGATCTCTTCCCGGATGGCCGCGCTCAGCCGTCCGCGATGATACTTTTGGCCACGACGCTCCACGGCACACCTCGAATACGAAAACCAATGAGAATATCAGAAAAGTCAAGTCCGCCCTGTTGTATATGGTCTCAATAGAGCTGGATTCGTGAGACCGCGACAATCGGCTGCTGGAAGCCTCCCCATGAGGTACCGCTTCAGAGCGTCTTCTTGCTGGCTTGAGCCCAGGCGGCTGCGGCCGCGACGTGGGTTCGTGCGGTTTCAAGCCGTGACTTCTCGGCCAGCAGGCGCACCTGCAGGTCGGGCAGGAAATGTTTCAGTTTTTCCAGATTGCTGCGGTATTCGAGCGATTCTTTTTCGAGCGCCGCAGCGCCTTCGGAATGTGGCGGCAGCCGCCGCAGACATTCCGCTGCCCGCAGAAGCTGGCTGAGTATGTCGGAAAAGTCCTGCGGCCTGATGCTCGAGCAGTGCTTTCGTTCCGGACGGAGACGAAGCAGTGCGGAACGCAGGCTCTCATTCACCTGCCGCAAGGTCTCGACCGCGTCCGGAGGCATTATCCCTTCCAGTCCATGCCCACATGATCGGACTCGGGGCCGGCCGCGGCGGAAGCAACCATGCCGGCCGCGGTCGCGACCGATGGCCCCTCCGTCCGGTCGACCACGATCCATGCTTCTCGCACTGCCAGCAAGTCCGTGATGAGCTGCGTGACCCCGCGTTTCGAAGGATGAAATTGCACCCACACCAGACTCTGTCGCACCGCGTTATAAAAATTGTCGAGATCCTTGGCGACCTTGCCTCCTTTGGCAAAGTCCAGCGCCGACTGCAGATGCCCGACCACCAGGATCGCGTGTTTGATGCGATTGCTCCGCCGCTCGATATCGTTCTGCTCGATGGCGATGGCCACTTGCCGCAGATCTTCGATCGTCTGCTCATAGAGCCTCACCACTAGTGCTACCGGGTTCGCGCCCTGGATGGTTGCCTCGCGATACGACTGTCGAATATTCATGACCGTACCCCTCTCGATTAGCTGCCGCTAGCGCTGCTTGTGTTGTCGGTATTGCCCGATCCGCTCACGCTTTCCCCGGCAGTCGGGGTCGTATTCGTGCTCGGAGTCGTGCCCGTGGTCGTCCCGCCAACCGTCAGCGACCCCAGCGCCGCAGTGACCTCATACAGTGTGAAGGGATACTCTTCGAGCGAGGTGTTGACCGCGTCGAACTCCTGATCCAACTGTACTTTTTGGGCCGCGAGCTGAGTCTGAAAGTTGGTTATTTCGGTCGTAACGCCGTTCTGCTGGCTCTGGTTCGAGGCCAGATCCTGGTTCAGAATGCCTTCCGACGGATCGGTAAGCTTGGTGAGGTCGGCGTTGAAGTTGTCGGCGAACCCGGTCGAGCTGGAATTCTGGAAGAAATTCAGCACCCCGCTGAGGTTGCCGGCGAGCACATCCGGGAACCCGGGGGAATAAGCGGTCGGGGTATCGATCGGGGATTGGTTCACGGTCAGAGTTCCGTCGCTGTTCGTGCTGATGCCGAGCGCAGCCAGGCTCGTCAATCCGCTGCTGACAGAAGTCGGGTCGGTAGTCGTGAAGGTTATGTCCGCTGCCAGGCTGGATTGCAGGGTCCGCAGGTAAGTGTCCGGGCCGAGCGGTCCTTGCGTGTTGGTGTTGGGATTGGCGGCGAACTGGGTGTTGATGTCGCCGATCACCGTATTGTATTCCGTAACAAAATTGTCGATCGAGTTGGTAATAGCGGTTGTGTTTGGGCCCACCGTCAATGTTACCGGCGTCGCTTCATCGGCGCTCACCAGGGTCAGAGTCACATCCGGGATCGCGCCCGTCACCGTGTTGGTCGAGCTGGCGTAGGGGATTCCATTGATTGTTATTTCGGCATCGGTTCCACCGATCGGCGGCTCAAACGTCAAACTCGTCGTGTTGTTGCCGGTGCCGGTGGGGATGGACAGCGCCCCCGCACTACCGGTCGACTGGCTGTAGATTGCCAGGCGCGCGCCGGTGGCGTCCGTTACCACGCTGGCCGTGATGCCCCACTTGTTGGTAGCGCTCTGCGAATTGATGGAACTGGCGAGCGTGGTGAGGGTGTCGTTGCTGGCCGTGATCGCAATGTTTGCCGTCGTGCCGCCCGTTCCTCCAATCAGCAACGTAAGGTTCCCAGTGGTCTGGCCGGTGGGAAGAATCGACGTGGTCGCGTTCGCCACCTCGTCCGTGTACAGGGTTCCCGTAGACGCCAGACCCTTCACCACCACGCTGTAGTTGGCCGGCGTGGCTCCACTTTGCGCCGTGCCGGTCACAATCGCCGATTCCGATGAGTTGGCCGTGAGCGCCGCCAGCGCTCCATTCGAAAGCCCCTGCACCGCGGTCGCCAGATTGGACAAATCCGTGTTGATGCTGGTTATAGCGGTCGCCTGGGTCTGCAGCGTGGTCTGATCCGCCTGCCACGCTTTCACTTGCCCGCTTTGGGCGGCCTGAATCTCGGACACAACCGAATTCACGTCGATACCGTTCCCGCTCAACAAACTCGCGGCGTTAAAGCTAATCCCCATGAGATTTTTCTCCTTCTCTTCTAGCGGCTGCCATGTTCGCGCTGGCGCGTAGTTTCGCCGCTGCTTGAATTTCCTGGGCGATTCCGTGCTCCACGCTAAGTTCCTGCTTGCTCGGCACCTGCCGGACCACGTCCTTGGCCTAGTCCAGATCCTGAATAATTATCTGGTCCTTAGCCTCAGGATCCTGGTGCACTTCGACTACATCTTCCGGCAATTCGTAGCTTGAAGTTCACATTTTTCGCGACGGACGTTTCTTGTTTTGGCAAAGTCCCGAAACAGGTTGGGGCGTTGCTTCTACCGCGCCGGACTCAGAAACCTACTTCAGCGCGGCTCGAACCCACCGTTCGGTTCACTGTCTGCGCTCTCTTTGTCGTTGCCGGCGGTAAGCTTCCCATCGGGCCGATACTCTTAATTGGTGCTCCGCCCACTACTCCCGGAATAGCACAAAGGAGGCGGTTGGTTGTCCGCCTCCTTTTGTGCCAAAACCTCTTTACTATTGCAACAGTTTCAGAACAAGTTGCTGCTGCTGGTTAGCCTGGGCCAGAGCGGAAACACCCGTCTGCTCCAGAATCGAGTACTGCGAAAGACTGGCCACCGTCGAGGGAATATTCGCGGCTGTGACGTCGTTTTCCGCCGAAGTCAGGTTCTGTGTCTGATTGGTGATGACGCTGGTAGCAGCTTGCAACCGGTTGACGGTGGCGCCAATATTGCCTCGCAGGGAGGCAACCTGGGCGACCGCCGTGTTGATAAGCGTCAAGGCGGCGGTTGCGTCGGCGGTGGTTAGTAGGTCGTTGGTTGCCGTGCCCCCTCCGGTGAATAGCGTGCCGCTGAAGATGTTGTCTCCACCCGTGCTGGCGGAAGCGATCGTGTTGCCCGCGACGCCGCCAGTGAGAGCCGTGAAGAGGATCTGATTGACGGGACCGCTAGTCGGATTGGAAACTAACGTGGCCGTGGCGGAAGCGTTGGCGTTGGTGCCGAGCGCGTAGGTCACGCCCTCGCCGGTGGCCCCGTTGACGGCAGCCGCCAGGTTGGTGAGACTGGCAGTTTCCGAGGCCGCTCCCGCACCCGCGCCCACCAGGACATCGTTCGCCAAGGAGTTCGCGGTGATCGCGGTCACGAATCGGTACTGTGTCGCGCCCACCGTGACGGTGTCGCCCGCGACCGCCGGCCCACCTACCGACTGCAGACTGGAGCCCCCGGTGAAGTTCGTGGTAAGGAAGCTGCCAATGCCGCCGCTGATAGCCGTAGTGATGGCGTTGCCGCCCGTGCCTTGGCTTATAGCCTGGAACGTGGCCGTGGTGCCCGTGGTGCTGAGGACCGTGGCGGAGTTATTGGCTGCAGTTCCAGTGCTATAGCCAGTTCCGGAGCCGGTGCCAGCCGGGCCGTTGTTAACCGCTTCCTGCAGATTGAGCAGGTCTTGAGCTACCGAAGTGCCCGCCACAACCTCATTCGGCGTGCCGCCGGTATTGGTGCTGAGCGCGGTCACGAAGTTATATTGTTGGCCACCGACGGTCAAGCTGTCTCCGGTGGTGCCGTTAGCGAAGGTTGTGGCCGCAAAGCCGTTGGTGGTGCCCGTGGTCGTCGAAGCGGTGAAGTTGCCCGTCCCCGCGCCAACCGTGCCGAGGCCATTGACCTGCGCCGTGAAATTCAGCGAAGACGTATTGCCGCTACCCGCCGTAGCTGTTCCCGCCAAGGCATAGGTATTTTGGGCGGCAGTGGAATAGTTGGTTCCGGGCGTGCCACCGGCGTTGACCGCGTCCGCAAGATTAGTCAGGCTCCCTAGAATCTGGGCGGCTGTGCCGGCAGCGGTGGTGTTGATGAGGACAGAATAGGGCGCGGCGGAGCCCAGCTGAGCCGCATTCACGAAGGTGTAGCCTTGGTTGCCAATCGTGACCACACTGGCATTAGTGCCTCCGGCCAAATCCGTGGTGGCGCCTCCGGCCGCGTTGGTGAAGGTGCCAGCGTTGCCGGACACACCGACTGTGTTGCCCGTCCCGGTGCCGCCGGTTATGCCGTTGCCAACGCCAGCGGCTCTGGATGTGAGGGTGACCGTGGAACCGGCAACCAGCACTGCCGCACTGGCAGTGGCGTTTATCGTGCTATTGGCGACGCTATATTTGCCTCCATTAGCAGTATTGTTGATAGCAGCCACCAGGTTAATCAGATCCGTCGTCGGGGTGCCACCAAAGATTTCATTCGTCGTCGCGCCAGCGCCAGTACCGAGGGCAGCCACGAAGGTATAGGTCTGGGCGCCGAGGGTCACGGTGCTTCCGGCAACGCCGTTCACTTGGGCCGCGAAGGTTCCTGCGCCCAAGACTCCCGTGTTGGCGGTTATCGTTCCACCGACGGTGCCGCCGGTGCCGTTGGTGTTCGATGTAAAGGTGAGGGTCGTTGATGGGACGGCCACACCCGCGTTGACGTTAGCGTTTGCGGTAGTTCCGGTGCTGTAGTTGGTTTGATAGCCAGGTCCAGCCGCGCCGTTGTTGACCGCTTCCTGAAGACTCAGAAGGTCCGTAGCTATGACGCCGGTGTACTTTACCTCACCCGCCGTCACGCCAGTGCCGGTACCGAGGGCATTCACGAACTGGTAGTTCCGGCTACCAACCGTTACTTCGGTGCCAAGGGTGGGGCCAGTCGTAGAATCCGTCCACGTTGCAGTCCCCGCTCCAGCGCTCGTAGCTGTAGCGGCAGCGGCAGCGGTATTGGAGTTTGAAGTGAAGGTGATGGCGGCCGCGCCGGCGCCGCTGGCAGTGACGTTAGTGTTTTTGACAAAGGCGGCCCCGGTGTATCCGTTCGTACCCACGCCGTTGACGGCATTCGCTAGAGCCGCGAGGTTGGTGGTGTTGTTGCCAACGGCTATCGTGATCTGATTTAGGGCTCCCGCACCTGCTGTTGCGCCAGCCACAAAAGTATAGGCTTGGCCGCCAACCGTAATGGTGTCTCCGGTAGTGATCGTGCCACCGACGGCTACCACGTTGTTGGCAGCGGCGGAACCGGCCCACGTTGTGGCTCCCGTCAACACTTGGCTGGCTTGGGTGGCGAGGTTGATCGTACCAGCGGTAAAGGTGGCAGAGGCGTTGGTGAGCGCGTTGAACTGCGTGCTCGCCGTCAGCAGGCTGTTGGCCTGGGTGGATCCCACAAACGTTCCGCCGGTCAGGACATTCGTGGCCCTGGCGGCTGGTGTCGCCACAGCTTCGGCCAACGTGGCCGTCGCCGGAGTTCCGCCTATGCTAAGGCTGGTGGAGGACAACAGGCCGGTAGACACACCGATGGTGCTGCTGCCGGAGACGCTGCCATCACTCAAGAAGACATTGAGAGTGTTATTGGTGAACACCTGCCCGCCGTTGAAGTTGGTGGTCGATCCGATACTGTTGATTTCAGCTTTGATCGATTGATATTCTGCGTCCAGCGCGCCGCGTTGCGAATTGGACACCGTGCCGGTGGCGGATTCAGTAGCCAGCGTAACCGCGCGGTCCAGGAGCGTGGTGACCTGGGACAGCGCGCCGTCTGCTACCTGCAGTTCGCCGACGCCGTCGGTGGCGTTGCTCGACGATTGCGTCAGCGCCGCGATGTTCGCTTCCAAGCCGTTGGCGATCGCCAGTCCTGCCGGATCGTCAGCGCCGCTATTGATGCGTGATCCTGAAGACAACTGCTCCAGGGTTGAATTGAGGCTGTTGCTGGTGATATTGAGCTGGTTTTCCGCAGCAATAGCAGCAATGTTGTTCAGAATAGTAAGTGCCATTGTATTGCTCCTTGTTGGTTCCGATTTGGGATCCGTCCCCGAAACCTTCCCGGAGCTCGTTCCGTTTGTCCTGCGGAACCCAATTGCGCTTCAATCTGCATCATCGGCTGGGCACGTCCAGGCTTTATTTCCACAAGTATCGGACGGCATAGCTCCTAGGTAACCCGCCTCCTTTCCCCTCTTCATCTCTCCGCCCTCGCCGTTTCTGCCGATCATTACTGTTGAGGCCCTACTAAGCGGCGGGCCTTCTTCCGTCGAGCCGTCAAACACTAGGAGACAAACATGATCCAGCTCACCCGCCTCAACAATCACCCGCTGGTGGTCAATTCCGACCTGATCAAGTTCGTCGAGCAGGCCCCCGACACCGTCATCACGCTGGTCAATGGCGACAAGATTGTCGTTCGCGAAACTGCTCAGGACGTCCTCGAACGCGTGGTGCAGTTCCGCCGCTCGGTGCTGCAAGGGATCATGCTCTGCTCCGACAACAATGGTTCCGCTCTTCCGCCCGCTCTTCCGCCCGCCATTCCTGGAAATGACGCTAGCAATGAAACTAGAAATGACGCTGGAAACGACGCTCGAAAGGTCGCTGGAAATGGCGAGCGCCATGGCCGTCCGGCTGGCGAGAAATAGGAGCGCTCGTGGATAAGGCAACCCTCGGTGGTCTAGTGCTGGCTATCGGCGGCATCATGCTCGGCTTGATGCTGGAGGGTGGCAATCTCGGGCAGGTTCTGCAGCCTACCGCAGCCCTGATTGTTTTTGCCGGCACCATGGGCGCGGTCCTCGTTCAGTATCCCCTGCCCGTGGCGCGGAGTGCGCTCCGGCGGCTGGTGCAGGTCTTCGTCGAGCCCGCACAGAATGCGCAATCGACGGTCGGAGTCCTGGTCAAATACGCGAATCAGGCGCGGCGCGAAGGCATCATCTCGCTCGACAAAGAACTTGCCTCCATCGACGAACCTTTCCTGCACCGCGCCCTCATGTTGGCGGTCGACGGGACCGAACCGCAGGAACTCCGCAAGATCATGGAGCTCGAACTGGACAACAAAGAAGAACAGGAAGAGAAAATTCCCCAGCTCTTCGAATCGGCCGGTGGATTTTCTCCCACCATCGGCATCATCGGCGCCGTGCTCGGTCTGATCCAGGTCATGCAGCACCTGGACAAAATCGACGAAGTCGGAAAGGGTATTGCCGTCGCCTTCGTGGCCACCCTTTACGGCGTGGGCACCGCCAACCTCATTTTGCTGCCGTGCGCTGGGAAACTAAGAATTCGCATCCGCAACGAGCAGATCATCCGCGAAATGACGCTCGAGGGTGTAGTTTCCATCCTCGAAGGGATGAACCCTCGCATGTTGGAAGCGAAGCTGCTCGGGTTCCTTACCGAGGCTCACGGACCCGCCGCCGTCCCTGAGGAGCCCAACCTATGAGCCGCCGCAAGCGACGCCCCAGTCACGCCAATCACGATCGCTGGCTGGTTTCCTACGCTGACTTCATCACCCTCTTGTTCGCCTTCTTCGTTGTGCTCTACGCCTCGTCGCAAGTCGACAAAAGAAAAGTCGGAAAACTGGCCTTGGCCATTCAGGTCGCTTTCCAGGAGATGGGAGTTTTTCCCGCTTCCACTACCGAAGTCCCCATCGATCTCTCCGAGCCCATGCCTTTCAGTACCGCGCAAGCCATCGAAAGCAGCCAGCGCACCGCCAGCCTGGGCCGGATCGCCTCTCACCCCGACGGTTCGCCCGGCACCAGCAGAGAGAACGGCGATCTGGCCCAGTTGCAGGCCGAACTGGAAACCACGCTGTCGGCGGAAATCAAGCGTAAGGAAATCGCCATGCGCCGCGAGCCCGACGGTCTGGTCATCAGTTTGCGTGAGGTGGGATTTTTTGAAAGTGGTTCAGCCCAGATGAAGTCCGCCTCGATCGCGGCCTTCGACCGCATCGCCGGCATGCTCAGCCAGCATGACTATCGCTTGCGGATCGAAGGACACACCGATAACGCTCCCATCCACACCGCCCAGTTTCCCTCGAATTGGGAACTCTCCACCTCAAGGGCCACCGAAATTGTGCGTCTTCTCATCGTCCGCGACGGGTTCGGTCCCGATCGTCTCAGCGCCGCCGGATACGCCGAGTATCGCCCAGTTGCAACCAATCTCACCGCCGAAGGCCGCGGCATGAATCGCCGCGTGGATATCATCATCCTCGGCCAAGCCCCGGCGGAGGCTCCCATTGCCCAGGCCGGAACCCCAGCCCAGACTCCCGCCGCGACGCAAGCCGTGACCCCACCCGCGACAACACACGCGACTCCACCCGCGAAAACGACGGCGAAACCCTCCCCGGCTGCCGCACTCAAGCCCGCGGCCGCAGTCGGCGAACATCTACCGCAGCCAAATTAAGATTTGCCATCGAATTTAAACCGAGATTTGTCATCCTGAGCGCAGCCGAAGGGACCCCTACCCACACGAGCCACCCGCACCCCCGCCAATCCACCCCGCAGCCTACAGCAGTAGCTCCATCCAGAGCGCGCTTTCGATGGGAATCGAAGAATATGGTGCGATCTCCACGAACCCCAGCCTGCGATAGAGTGCGATCGCATCCTTCATCGCCGATGCAATCGTATCCAGACGCATGCGTTCATAGCCAATGGAGCGCGCCTCGGCAATCAAACGTTCCACCAGCATCCGCCCGAGCCCGAGTCCGCGATCCTCGGGCCGCACGTAAAGCCGCTTCATCTCGCAGATGCCGGCTTCAAGCTTGCGCATCGCGATGCACCCGGCGGCGTGGCCAGCGCACCGGGCCAGCAGCAATCGCCCGCTCGGCGGCCCGTAAGCGCCCGGAAGGTTTTTCAACTCCTCGTCGAAACTCTGGAAGCACAGGCTGAAGCCAAGCGAACGGCCATATTCGAGGAAAAGGCTGCGCGCTTGTTCGATGTGTTCGGGGAGCGTGGCCTGAAGCAAATCGATCTGGTCAGAGGTCTTCACTAGTGCTGTAACATACGGTGGAGAGAGTCAGTTGTATCCAGTGCTCCTGCTTATTTTATCCCCCGTCCGTTCGATTGCGCCCGCCGCACCGGACGATTAAGATTCTCCCACTCCCATGTCTGAAGTAATTTCAACCGAGCCCGCCACTTCCCATCCCACCACTGCCGAAGCTTCCGTCGAGGTATTCGCCGTTTACGGCGTTGAGCCCGAGATCCAGGCCTATGCCATGGCCAAGTATTCGCGCTCCTCCCTCTCGATGAAAGAGTCGCTGAAGGAAATCTCGGCCCAGAGGGCCGAAAAGTTTCTCAACACCTACTACTTCCAGTACGGGCACCGCTCCATCGCCGACCTTGCCCACATCGCGCTCGCCATCGAGCGCCTCTCCATCCTCGCCGCCATCGTCATTGTCGATGAGCAGCGCTGGGATGGCCAGGAGCGCTCGACGCGCTACCAGGACTTCAGGAAGAGCGGCTACTACACGCCCGCCTTCCCGAATGACGCTTTCCAGCATGGCAACGCCGCCGCGGACGTTTCGTCGCCGCGGGCTCTCTATCGCGAAACCATCGAGTCCTTGTTCACCACCTACGAAAAAGTTTCGCAGCGGACGTTCGAATATCTCGCCAGCATCACGCCCCGGCCCGCCGAAATGAAGCCGGACGCTTACGAGCGCACCCTGCGCGCCCGTGCCTTCGACATCTCGCGCTATCTGTTGCCGCTCTCGACCAACACTTCACTGGGGGAGATCGTCAACGCCCGCACGCTGGAAAGCCAGGTCGCGCACCTGCTCGCGCAGCCGCATAAAGAGGTCCGTGATCTTGGAGCGCGGCTGAAACAAGCCGCCATTTCTCCGGCTTACAACCCAAACGAAGAATCGCTGCGCGCCCTGATTGCCGAGATCCGCGCCCTGTCGCCCGAAATCGCCGATCGCGCCGAACGCGAACTCCTGCGCGAGGTTCGGGTCGCGCCCACGCTGGTCAAGTACGCCGATCCAAATCTCTACGAAATCGAGACGCGCCGCGAACTCCAGCAGGCCGCCGGTGAACTGATGCAAGGCGCACGGATCGAACCCACCCCGCTAGTAGATCTAGTTGACAACGATTTGGTTGATGATGATGCATTCGAAATCGAACTCGCCGCTACTCTCGTTTACGGCCACTGTCAGTATTCCTACCGGCAAATTCGCAAGACAGTCGCAGCGGCCGGCGAGGCGCATCGCCGCGAAATCATAGACCTCGGCCTGCGCCATCGTGGCCGTCATGACGAGTTGCTGCGCGCCTTCTCCGAGGGCCAGCAGTTCCGCTTTGACATCCTTATGGACATCGGCGGCTTCCGCGACATGCACCGCCACCGCCGCTGCATCCAGATCATGCAGGATTTCACGACCGCCCACGGTTTCGATACGCCGTCCGAACTTGAAGCTGCAGGCGTCCGCTCCGACTATGAATCCGCGATGCAGCGCGCCGCTGCAGCCGTCGAGAAGCTTGCCGAGTCGGGCGGCGAAGAAGCTGCGCAAAACGCGCAGTACGCGATCCCGCTCGCTTTCCGCAAGCGCACCCTGTTTAAGATGGACTTCGCCGAGGCCGTTTACATCTCCGAGTTGCGCACAACGCCTGCCGGACACGCGTCCTATCGCAACGTAGCCTATGCCATGTACGAAGCCGTAGCCGCCAAATATCCCGCGCTGGCAAAATATTTCCGGGTGCACGACGTCCGCGAGCCAGTGGATCTGTTGAGACGCTGAGGAGCGTGTGGCGCGGGCGCCCCCGCCCGCGAGACTTTGCACGGGAACGAATCGGTGTGGCTAGTGTCTAAAGTACTGAGGGTGTCATAGGCAGCGGTCTCTCCGTCCCGTGTTCTGCGGAGGCACGGATGCTACAAGAGTCAGTAGGCTGGGACACGCAAAACCTGATTCGAGAGCCTTCGACCAGCTTCAAGATTTACATGCTGTTCTTGATCGTCGTCTGCGTTGTGACGATCGTCAAGCTGATGCGGGTCTGGCGAGCAGCGCCGCCTTTCAGACTTTCGAGTCAGGCGAAAAATCCCGACTACCTCAAATTGTTGCGAATCTCTAGCCGCAGCCTATCTCATTGGATTGGCTTTACATTTCTCGGCTGGGCGATTCTGAGCTCCACTACGCTTTATAACGTTTGCAGCGAGATGCGGAGAGAAGACGTAACCGGGCTGGGAGGGATTCTGTTCGTGATTCAAGACTTCTCTATGGCGCTTAGCATGGCCTTATGGGTCGTCTTGTTCGTCTTCTTGGTCCAATGGCATGTGTCCAGTCGGATCGGCCGCCTTCGCGATTGAGATGGAGGCCGTCTCCACAAAATTGACGCCGAAGAATCCCCGCCTCTAAAATCAGACTCACCCATGCCCAACTACGAATACCTGTGTAAGAACTGCGGACACCGCTTTGAACAAATCCGCAAATTCTCCGATAAGCAGCTGCGAAAGTGCCCCGAATGCGGGGGCGTTATCGAGCAAGTGATCTCGGCACCAGCCGTGCAGTTCAAAGGCTCAGGCTGGTACGTGACCGACTACCCGAAGAAGGGTGCCGGCTCCGCGGCATCGTCCTCGTCTTCTTCGGAAGGCGACAGCGCCACGAAGGAAACGAAAGACTCCAAAGACACGAAAGAAGCGAAGGACACTAAAGACACGAAGAAAGACGACAAGCCAAAGTCCGATACCGCGCACAAAAAGCACAAGAAAGACTGAAATCGTGTGATCGGGCCATCGGGCGATCGACGACCGAACGGATTTTTCGATGACCCGATGACCCGATCTCCCGATGACCCGATCACCTGAGACCGCCGCCCCGCTCTGGCATGCCGATCACCAAGGTTCGCCGGCGAGGCAGTTCGTCATCGGAAATTTCCGCCAGGAATTGCAGGTCGAGTCCCACTCGCGCGCATTCCTGACAGGCAGCGTCGTTGAAAAAGTACACGATGTCTCCCCCAAATCGATCCTTGGCGCGACGGCGTTCATCGAGGTCGAACGGGCTCACCGAATACACTTTGATCTCGGCATGTTCGCGCAGGACGGCGCTCAGTTGGCGTTGGAAGCCAAGCGCTCCTTGCCGCACTTGCGCCATGGTGAAAGCAACCACGCGATAAGGCATAGCCAGACTCAGAGATGGGTGACGGGCGAGAGCCTGCCCTGAGCTTGTCGAAGGGACGCCCGTCGCTCCACCAAAAGACGAAGCATAGCAGGCTTTGCCGGCTGGCGATCGCGGACGACCAACGCCCGTTCAGCCCTGAATCCTTCCCGCTCCCCGTACATCTAAAAGTACTGAAATAGTCGTTACAACGACTAAACAGGAGTGAGCCTCATGATAACCATCCGACCGAGCAACCAGCGTGGCGGCGGCGACTACGGCTGGCTGAAGACGCGCCACACTTTCAGCTTCAACGATTACCACGATCCCAAGTGGATGGGTTTCCGCTCGCTGCGCGTGATCAACGAAGATTGGGTCGCGCCCAACGGCGGTTTCCCCACTCATCCCCATCGCGACATGGAGATCATCACCTATGTCCTGTCCGGCAAGCTGGAGCACAAAGACAGCCTTGGCACCGGCTCGGTGATTCTCCCGGGCGACGGGCAACGCATGACCGCCGGCCGAGGCATCCGCCACAGCGAGGCGAATCCGTCCGCAACCGAGTCCGTGCACCTGCTGCAGATATGGATTTTCCCCGACAAGCAAGGATACGAACCCGGCTACGAGCAGAAAAGCTTCCCCGAAGCTGAGAAGCGCGGCAAGCTATGTCTGATCGCTTCCGGCGATGGCGCCGAAGGCTCGGTAAAGATCAATCAGGACGCGAAGCTGTTCGCCACTCTGCTTGCACCCGGAGAAGAAGTCACGCAGTCGCTCGGCGCCAAGCGTCACGCCTGGCTCCAGGTCGCCAAGGGCGAAGTCGAACTGAACGGCCAGAAGTTGCACCAGGGAGACGGTGCGGCCATAAGCGAAGAAAAAAAGCTGACGATCAAAGCAACGGAAGAAGCTGAAGTCCTACTGTTCGACCTGGCGTAAGCAGAAAACAAGATCGGGCCATCGGGTGATCGGGCCATTGAACATCAAAGGCTTTTGAACTTAGATCGCCCGATGACCCGATCACCCGATGGCCCGATCTATCTTCTGATCCCCGCCGTCCCCATCAACCTCCCCGTCACACCCTTTTCGCCGCGGAAACTGAACAGCAGCTCCGTATGGCACGCCGTACACGGCGCCATCGCATCGATCTTCTTTGCCAGCACGCCCGCATCCAACAGTTGCCGCCAGTTCGCTTCGACGAGATCAAGAAAAAGTTTCACCGGCCATTCGCAGTGTCCCGGAGCGCGCGCCGTCAGGAACAGCAATGGATATTTCTCCCGCACCGGGTCCGATTCCTTGACCTCGCGGAACAAGCTCCCGGCGTATGCAAACTGAGCCTCAAACCTGGTGCGCACTTCTTCGCCCACTTCGTAGCAGCAGCCCTGTATGCCCGGTCCAATCGCCACCACCAGATCCCGTGGATCGCTCCCGAAGTGTTTCCGCATCTCGCCGACACCTTTCTCGGAGATCCGCTTGACCGTGCCGCGCCAGCCTGCGTGAAAAACGCCGACAGCTCGCCGCTTCCGATCCGCCACAATGATGGGAAGGCAATCGGCAGTCTGCACCGCCAAGAGCAGCCCCGGAGTATCCGTGACCATCCCGTCTCCAGCCAGAGGTTGTTCCGGCATCCGGTCGATTCGATGGATCAAATCGGAATGAATTTGCCGCAGCGAAACCAGCGGCCAGCTTGTGCGTCCGTTCGCAACGCCGAGTTCTTTGAGAAAAAGCTCGCGGTTGCGCTCGACGGCCGCGCGCGAGTCCTGCTTCGTGAACCCAAGGTTCAGCGTATTTCCGCCGTAGGCGCGCGATACTCCGCCAAGCCGCGTCGAGAAGGCATGCACCAGCCAAGCCAGCCTGTCCAGCTTCTCAGAACGCAAAAGTTGTAGTTTGTTCTTTGCGACGCGATTGGTGACCACAGTCGATAATACCCTGAGGATCGGGTGATCTGGCCATCGGGTCATCGGGCGAGCGAAAAGCCCCGAGGGGATTTTCGATGACCAGATGGCCCGATCACCCGATGCCCCGATAACTCACTTCTTCTTCACCATTTCCGCATCAATCTGGATCTTGACGTTATCTCCAACCACGGCCTCACCCGTCTTGAGAAGGTTGTTGTAGACCAGATTGAAATCCCTGCGGTTGATGTTCGTTGTCGCGGAAATTCCGCGGCGCGAATTGCCCCAGGGATCGCTCATTTCAGGAGTAGGCCCATCAACGTCGAGCGTGACTTCATGTGTGGTTCCGTGGATGGTCAGATCGCCAATGACCTGCAGCTTCCCGCCGCTGCTTACCATCCGTTTGGACTTGAATTCGATGGTCGGGTACTTTTCGACGTCAAAGAAATTAGGGCTTCTGAGATCTTTGTCCCGCGCCTCAACCCGGGTATCGACCGAACTGACGTCGATGCTGGCCGACACCTGCGACTGCGTAATGTCTTTCTCGTTCAGGAGGACGCTTCCCGTCACCTTCGTAAAACTCCCAGTTACATTCGAGATCGCCAGGTGACGCACGGTAAACTGCGCGGTCGAGTGCGCCGGGTCAAGGTTCCAATTTGAGGTTTGCGCGAGCGCCGATAGACTCGCGAGAAGAGCAATCGCGGAAGCTAAACCAATTCGTCGGGCTGTTTTCAGCATGACTATTCAATATCCTTTGTGTGAGTTTTCCGGAGGCAGCAAGAATTCGATACTTGCGACAAGTTTCCAGATGTTTCCAGAATCAGAATAGTGTTTCGCATGAGCCGTGATTCGACGCCGTGATTCGACAAAGATGCAAAAAACAAACGTAACGCCAAAGCAGGCGGAAACAGGCGGCTGGCCCCTGCATCGAGTCCTGCCGCCGAACTTCCGCAAACCAGATTCCGCAAATCAGCTTCTGCAAACCAGCGGCGAAGCCAGTTTCAGTTTCTAGCAGGTTGCGGAAAAACTGACGTTTCGTATCAGGGCATCGCTTTAGCGATGCCGTAAGTTTCGCAATCAGACGCCCCTTTAGGGGCTGCGGCGCGAAGTTATACTTCTTCCGCAGCCTCTTAGTGCTCGACGTCGAAATAAATCTTGGTGGTGGCGCGGTATTGCAGAACCTTGGCTCCGTCCAGTTGCATGTCGAGTGAATCCACGTGCGCCCACTTGATGCCGCGAACGGTTTTCGCCGCCTCCTTCACGGCAACCTCCGCCGCCTTGGCAAAACTTTCTTTCGAAACCCCGACTACATCGATAACTTTCTGAGTCATTCCACTATCCTCGTTGTCCCTCGGAATTGTACGCCGAACTGTACCTCGGAATTGTACCGCGACTGGCTCAGCGTGCGGCCAGGTTAGCTCCGGCTGTCGGGTGAGAAACGCACGGCACCGCGACGGTTTCCGAATATCCCAAACACCAAGGCCGCGCAAGATGTTCGCGCGGCCTGGATGTTTTTCGTGCGCATCGATTTTATTACTTGTCGCCGGCGATGCCGCTGACCGACTGTTCGGCGACATGCACCGGCTCGACCGGATTGATCTTCACCGTGGCCAGGATCTTCTCCAGCTTGGCAAAGACTTCGTCGCGTTTGACGTGCTCAACACCGCCTTCGGTCGCAAATCCTTCAGTGCCCAGGCCTAAGATGTATTCGTAGCAGGTTCCATTTTCGTAGCTGTGATAGTACTGCGTTTCGGCTTGTGCCACGACACTGGCGGAAAAGGTCGAAGTCATCTCCATCTCGGCCGTGCCGATTTTGACCTTCTCGGCGTCGACCGGCTCGCCGTCGGCATTGCTCGTGTCGACGAAGGCGAAGTGCGCGCACTCCTGCTCGGAGACGCTGCGATTGACGTTCACGTTGAAGAAGGCGGATGCAAAATCGGTGCCGGGATATGAGCTGTCGGGCAGTGCGACAGTTGCGACCACGACTCCGCCGGGCTGGACGAAGTTCATCGGCACATCACCCATGCCGGCAAGCTGGGGCAGCGCTTTGTCGCCCGAGGTCAGCGCGAACTTTCGCGGATAGAGGAACGAAACACCGGAGTTGGGGTCGCTATAAGTGACGTTCGCGGGACGTTTCTTCGGTGTCTTCTTTGCGGGCGCAGGTAACGCTGCGGCGGTTTGGGAGGTTGCAGGCGTCGCCGTGATCGCGGGCGTTGCCGAAGTTGACACGGTGCTGGACGCGCCGGCCGGAGCCGGTTGTGAAGATTGCTTCGAGCACGCGCTCAAGGCGAGTAACAGCCCAGGAATTGCGAAGCCTGCGATCATAGCGATCTTCTGCTGCCGCGACCAGGACGAAAGCGTCGTCCCAGAGACTGTGTTGTTAGTTGCATTGTTAGTTGCATTGTTACTAGAGTTCTTGTCATCGGATTTCCAAGTAGTTGCCATTCTGTCACCTCCTCTGCGGCTGGCGCAGTCGGAAGTGATAGGGCAGGAGAGCGGCCAAATGAGCGTCCATTGATGCGACGCGACTTATGGGCGAACTTAGAGCTGGACTGTGTGCGCTGCTACACACGCCGTGTGGCAGGCAACACGCCGCCCGAGGGCCGCAGCGCTTCCCGCTAGAATGTTCTTGTGAGCAATGCCTTTGTGAACGACGCCTCGCTTCATCCCTCTCCTGGTTCTCTCTCTGCTAGTTCTCGCGGACGTTATCGCGGACGCCTGGCGCCGTCGCCGACGGGGCTGTTGCATGTTGGCCATGCGCGGACCTTCTGGATCGCGGCGCAACGAGCGATTGAGAATCGGGGAACTTTGATTTTGCGGAATGAGGATCTGGATCCGCAACGCTCGCGGCCGGAATTTGCCCGCGCCATGATTGAAGATTTGCGCTGGCTGGGTATTCGTTGGAGGGAGGGGCCGGACTGTGGCGGCCCGTACGGCCCTTACTCGCAGAGTGAGCGCCGGGCGCACTATCTGGAGGCGTGGCGGCGGCTGCGGCGTGGCGGCTTTCTGTATCCGTGCACTTGTTCGCGCAAGGATCTTGCGCTGGCGGCCAGCGCTCCGAATGATGCCGACAATGATGATGAGCCGGTGTATCCCGGAACTTGTCGTGAGCGCAAGGATGCGGCTGAGTTCACAGAGCCTGCGGGCATGAACTGGCGGTTCCGCGTCCCCGAGGGCGAGGCGGTTGAGTTCGCGGATTTAAATCTGGGCCGGCAGCGCTACGTTGCAGGTAGTGATTTTGGCGATTTTCTAGTCTGGCGGCGCGACGACGTTCCCGCGTACCAACTCGCGGTCGTGGTCGATGACGCAGCCATGCGGATCACGGAAATCGTACGGGGCGCGGATTTGCTGAAGTCGACAGCGCGGCAACTGCTGTTGATGCGCGCGCTGGGTTACGCCGATCTTGGTTATGGCGAGCTTCGTTATGCCGAGCTTGGGCATGCCGCTCCCGATTATTTCCATTGCGAACTGGTGCGGGACGCGACTGGAGCGCGGCTGGCGAAGCGGCACGATGCGCTGAGCATCCGGCATTTGCGCGAGAGCGGGCTGTCGGCGGAGAAGGTTCTGGAGATGGCCGGTTGGCCATGATGGTGTGACACTTTTGTTTGATCTACGAGTTACGTGGAATCGGGTCCACCATTGAATCGGACCACCCGGTCCGGCCATCCTAAATGTGTGAGCGCCGACGAAGTTTTTCTCACCGCGGAATGGCAGCACCTGGCCATGCTGAACTATGCAGTGGACGCCAGTCTGCTTCTTCCGTTCACCCCAGCCGGAACTGAACTTGATCGCTGGAACGAACAAATCTTTGTCAGCCTCGTTGGATTTCGATTTCTGAAAACAAAATTGCTCGGATTTCTGCCGATTCCGATGCACTCGAATTTCGAGGAAGTCAACCTGCGGTTTTACGTGCGACGGCTAGCGGGGAGCCAATCACGGGATGAGGTTCGGAGAGGGGTAGTGTTCATCCGGGAGATGGTTCCGCGCCGGGCGATTGCATTCCTTGCCCGCGCATTCTACAACGAAAATTATGTAGCTCTGCCGATGACGCACGAGATTCGCCGGGCAGTGCGGTTTCTGGTCGCGTTGGGTGAAGCATTGGGCGGGGACGCTCGCGCGCAGCGGATTTGAGATTGCCTCGCTCGATGAGCCTTGGGTGGCGGAGAGGTTCAGAATGCCGCATGAAGAACTGCTCACCGACATACGGTTGCTAACCGCTGGCGGTCAGCTGATTTCCGGAGCCGATGTCTATTTATATGTGGCGCGACGGATCTGGTGGGCCTGGCCCTTCCATGCGATTTTCAGTTTGCCAGGGTTCAACCGCTTGATCCACGTGGGCTACCGGTGGTTTGCGCGGAACCGGTACTGCGTCTCGCATGCGTGCAAGCTGCAGCCGCGCTGAACTCTGGCGAGGATCGCAAGATCGTTTTGTCCCAGCGAACTGCGCCATTTGCGCGCTCTTCGGCTTCCGGACCTCCATTTTATGCCGATTTCCAAGGGGTACCTTATTGGAAACCGCATAAAATCTGCATAAAGTGCTACTTTTCCACAGCGCAGTGCGTTACTATGCGCATGGCTACAAGCAAATCTGTAAGTTCCTGAAGGAGGAATTCATGGCTTCTGGTATGACCAAGACTCAACTCACCCGCCATTTGGCCGAGAAGCTCGGCACCAACAACAAGACTGCCGCGACGTTTCTGGAGCACCTGGCAGACACAGCGATTAAAGAGACGAAGAAGAACGGTGTGTTTGTTATACCCGGCCTGGGACGCCTGGTGAAGGCGCATCGCAAGGCCCGCATGGGACGCAACCCGCAGACCGGCGAACCGATTCAGATCAAGGCGAAGACGGTGGTAAAGTTCCGCGTGGCCAAGGCCGCAAAGGACTCGATTGCGCCGAAGAAGTAGTGTGTGGCGCGGGCGTCCTCGCCCGCGAAAGGTTGGAAGTAAGAAAAGGCCGGCCCTCAAGTCGGCCTTTTCTTATTGGGTTGTCATCCCGCGCGGGGTCTGCAGTTCGCCGCAGATTTCTATACTTCCAACTCCACCAACTCCGCTCGCACCTTCCCAGCTTCGATCACCAGCCTCCCCACGCTTACCGGCAAGTGGAAACGGCGTGGCCCAGCGCTGCCTGGATTGAAATAGAGGACGCCATTTTTCTCTTCGATCTTCGGCTGATGGCTTTGGCCGTACACGACCACGCGGAATCTGGCGACTCCCAACTTCAGGTCGAGTTGGCCAAGATCATGCAGCATATAGATGGACACGCCGCCGGCTTCGACGACTTCGGTTTTAGACAGAGCGCGCGCCCAGGCGTCGGTATCGACATTCCCGCGGATCGCGGTTGCAGGCGCGATTTGCGCAAGCGCTTCGAGGATTTCGGGAGCGCCAACGTCGCCGGCGTGGAGGATGCCGTCGGATCCGCGCAGGGCCTCGATCACCTCGGGCCGCAGCAGGCCGTGGGTGTCGGAGATCACGCCGAGGATCACGGTTCTTCCAGTCATCACAAAACACGTAGCGACGGCCGCCCTCGGCCGTCCCCCTAGCCAGGGAATTCTATAAGCAACCCTGACGCGGCGAGGTTTATCAAGTTACCCCCGGATTCATCACAAAGCTGGTGTCGAACGCTCACAGACTTCAAGAATAGATCAGCGGCTATACTGCGAAGAATGACCGAAGCTGTTCCAAACCTGGCGGAAGCCCTGCGGCGCTACTGGGGATACCACGAGTTTCGCCCCAAACAAGAAAATGTTATCCGCAGTCTGCTGGCCGAGCACGATACTTGCGTGGTCATGCCGACCGGAGGCGGGAAGTCGCTGTGCTACCAACTGCCGGCGGTGATTTCGGGGAAGACGGCGGTGGTAGTTTCTCCGCTGATCGCGCTGATGCAGGACCAGGCCGCGCAACTCGCGCAGATGGGCATTCCGGCGGCGGTAATCAATAGTTCGCAGAGTTCGAGTGAACGATGGCAGGTGATGGAGAAAGCGGCGCGCGGCGAATATCGCCTGCTCTATCTTTCCCCGGAGCGGTTGGCCGCAGGAAATACTTTCGAATGGCTGGCGAAAGTGCCGGTGGGTTTCTTTGCGGTGGATGAAGCGCATTGTATTTCAGAGTGGGGGCACGAATTTCGACCGGATTACCGGCAACTGAGCCGGCTGCGCACGAGCTTTCCAAAGCTGCCGATTGCGGCGTTCACCGCCAGCGCGACGCGGCAGGTGCGGCACGACATTTTGAAGCAGTTGCAGATGCGCGAGCCCGATCTCTACATCGCTAGCTTCCATCGCCAGAATTTGCGCTACGTGGTGCATGAGTGCGAAGCGCGCACGCAGCTGGAGTTGCTCGCCCGCGCTTTGCGCCACTACGCGGGTGAGAGCGTGATCGTGTATTCGCCCACGATTCGCCGGGTGGAGGAGACGGTCGAATATCTGGAGGAGAGCGGAATTGCGGCGATTCCTTATCACGCGAAGATGGAAACGCCCCTGCGCCGGCAGAATCAGGAACGATGGATGTCGGACGAGGTGCGAGTGCTGGTGGGAACCATCGCGTTCGGGCTGGGCATCAACAAACCTGCGGTGCGGGCCGTGATTCACCTGTCGCTGCCGCAGTCGATTGAGCAGTACTACCAGGAGGCCGGCCGCGCGGGGCGGGATGGGCGGCCGGCGGATTGCGTACTGCTCTGGCAGAAACGGGACCACATTCTTCTGGAATATTTCATCAACAAGATTTCGGATGACGCCGAGCGCGAGCGAGCATCCGGACGCAAACGCGTGATCAGCCGGTTCGCGGATTCTCATGGCTGCCGCCACCGGCAGATCTGCCTGCATTTCGGCGAGACTCCGCGATGGGAGAGCTGTGGGAATTGCGACAATTGCAGCGCGAAGCCGGAGTGGCTGAACAAGGAGATAAAGCGCGTTGACGTGCCCGAGGTCGCGGCGCGAAAGACGCTGCTTCCGACCACGTCCGTTCCGCCCTTCTATACCCCGCTACTGGCTTCCGAAAAACCGCGGGTACGGGATGCGGCGCCGGCGGAAGCCGATCCGATGCTGGCAGAATATTTGCGCGAATGGCGGCGAAACATGGCGCGGGAAAACAAAGTGCCCGCCTACATTATTCTGCACGACAGCACACTGGAGGAGTTGTGCCGGCGGCGTCCAACCAATTTTGCGGAGTTGAAGCAGGTGCCGGGAATCGGCGAAAAGAAAGCAGATGTCTACGGCGCGGAGATCCTTCAGGCCTTGCGAAACTTTGGCGGAGGAGCGCGCGCCGCGCCGACCGCGGCTAGGGAGGCTGCTCCGGCAGAACAGACGCTTCGACTTTTGAACGAGGGGCGCAGCTTCGAAGAGATTGCCCGCATTCGCGCGCGACAGATTTCGACGATCGTCTGCACGGTGGCGAGCCTCGTAGAGACCGGACAGGTGAAATTGGATCCGAAGTGGATTTCTCCCGACGCGCAGCCGCTGATCGAAGCGGCGTGCCTGAAGCAAGGAGTCGAGCGGCTGAAAGACATTAAAGAAGCGGTGCCGCCGTACGTAAGCTTCGAGGACATACGGCTGGTGGTAGCGCATCTGCGGGCAGAGAACCGGGTGCGAGCAAGGACGGCGTAGGCGCGACGAGAGCAATAGCATTCGACACTCTTAATAACTGTCATCCCTCGCTTCGCTCGGGATGACAAATCCGAAGTTGGTTTTACACCCCCTTGGCTGCCGGATCCCAGATTAGCTTGTGGATCTGCAGGCTGAGCCGCGCGGGAAGGTCGTCGGCGAGGATCCATTGCGCCAGCTCTTGCGGATCGAGCAGGCAGTGCGAAGTGTTTCGCGCGCCGGAGGCGGTCTTTTCAAACGCGGGAGAAAATAAAATAGCGTGAACGCGCTCGGCCAGCCCGTGATTCAGCACGAAGTCGCGCGCAAATTCGTAGTCCGCGCGGTCGGTCAGGACGAACTTAAGTTCATCGTGAGGCCGGAGCGCCTTCAGATTCTCGAGCGCGAAGGTGTTGGGTTCGCCGGAGTGCGGGCACTTCACGTCGACGATCTTGACGACTTGCTTCGGGACCCGCGCCAGGGGGCGTTCGCCGCTGGTTTCGAGCAGCACCTGATAGTCAGCGTCCAGAAGTTGCTCCACCAGCGGGGTCACTTCGCGTTCCTGCAACATGGGTTCGCCGCCGGTGATCTCGACCAGCCCGCCGGCCGGACTTAGACGAGCAACCTCGCTGAGCACTTCTTGCAGCGTCATCTTGCGCCCGCCGTAAAAACTAAACTCGCTATCGCACCAGGAGCAGCGCAAGTTGCATCCAGTCAAACGCACGAAGACACAGGGCAGGCCAGAATACGTCGATTCACCCTGGAGCGATTTGTAGATTTCGGTGATCTGCATGGAATAAGCCATCGGGCGATCGGGTCATCGGGCCATCGGGTGATCTAAAGGCTTTTGCTCTTGATCTTCGATCACCAGATGACCCGATCACCCGATCACCCGATGATCCGCTACTCCGAGTAGCGAGCCGTGGTCGTATCGGTCTCAAACACAGTGACGTCTTTCACTCTCACCCTGCCGTTGGTTACGCTGCTTAGGCGCGTGTTGGTTTCGTCGTAGAAATATTTCGCGAGATTCTCGGCGGAGGGGTTGAGGACGGTAAAGGGCTCGATCTCATTGATCATCTGGTGGTCGAGACGGTCAATGGCGTGCTTCATTACCTCTTTCAAATCTTTGAAATCGAGCAGCAGGCCGGCCTTGTCGAGTTCGGCGCCCGCCAGGGTCACACGAACCTTGTAATTGTGGCCGTGCGGGTTCTCGCACTTGCCCTTGTAGTTGCGCAGGTAGTGTCCGGCGGCGAATGTGTCTTCGACGGTGACTTCGTACATGAAAATCCAGCTAGCCTCGGCTGCGTTTTATTGTACATTTTGAGGCCTCGGGAGACACATCATTCAAATGCCTGTCGTCATTCGAATGGGGCCTTTGCTCGCATGCCTGAATTGTCCCGGGCGGTACGCGCTGGGGCCCAGACGAGGTAGTGGAACCGTGGTTTGCCGTCGGAGCTTCCGTTGACGGCGGTGCGGCGGATGGTTCCGCGTTGCTCTTCTGGTCTTTCTTTTGGCTCTTTTGCTTTCGCTGGCCTTTCTCTCCATTCATGTGAGCCATATTGGTGGAGGCGACCTGCATGGCGTAGAGAAGGATTGAAGCCTCTTTCGTCTCGATGCGGCGGTGCAGCATCATTTCGCAAACGTCTGAAATCGCCGACTGGATAGAGACGGCATCTTCGAAGACAGGCAGGTAGGCATGACCGGAAGGGCTGTTCTCGATGTTGATCTTCGGCATTCCCATTACCTTGTGATAGTGGCAAAACCTTTCACCGCGAAGAGCGGGAGATTGGCAGGGATCGCCGTCTGCCTTGCGCTGAGCACAAAGCAAAGAGCGCGATTTTAGGATGGGGCACCCGTGGCGCAGCTTCAGGCTTCAGGTTTACGGGTACGTAGTCATGCCGGAGCATGTTCACCTCCTGCTCAGCCTAAACTCCCGGCGTTTGTGGTTCCCACCCTTCGCAAAGTACGCGAAGGATGGGGCACCCCCAGTGTGGTTACGCCGACGAGGTCAAGAGCCGGGCCACCCGTCGCTTGAAGATCGGAAGTCAAAATCCCCACCCTAACGTCGCAAAGAGCGCGACGTTAAGGATGGGGCACCCAGCGCAAGTAGATAGACCGAGATCCCTTGCCGGTGCAGGCAGAATGCAGGGGTCCTTCGCTTCGCTCAGGATGACAATTGCGAGGGCGCCGGCCCTACACAGAGTGACTGTCAAGCAAACCAAGGGCCAACTCCTTATAATCTGCTAACGTTCGGGCTGCTACCCCGTCTATGTCTGTGCTAGGCAAGAACCAAGGATTGGGACCACTTATAGGGACAGAGACAGACCATGCCGGCCGATTCTTACGCAGTTGCAATTGCGGTTGGCGAGATTTCCCGTTCGAGGCGGGCGGCACAGGGCACAGGCAACCAGAACCCCACGTCGTATAGGGATGTGAGGGGCTCCTTGGCAGCACAGGGCAACCGCATTGACGACACGAGTCTGATCCGGGAGGCGCAGCAGGGCAACCGCGCCGCCTTCGAGGTCCTGGTGCGCCACTACGATCAGTCGGTTCTGCGGCTGGCGCTGCACCTGACCGGATCGGAGTCCGACGCCCAGGACGTTTATCAGGAGGCCTTCCTCAAGGCGTACAAGAATCTCGGCAGTTTTCGCTTTGAGTGTTCCTTCTACACCTGGATCTACCGGATCGTTACCAATCTTTGCCTGGATCATCTGCGGAAACGGAATGTGCGCAAGGAAGATGGTCCGGTCGCGCTGGATGCGTCCGGCGAAGAGTACAGCCGGTTGGAGCAGTTTGCGGATGTGCGCTCGGGAGCGAATCCGGAACGCGATTTGATGCGGCGGGAACTGGGGCGGAAGATCGGAGCGGCCTTATCGGGACTAACGCCCCGCGAGCGGATGGTTTTCGAGTTGAAGCACTATCACGGGCTGAAATTGCGCACGGTGGGCGAGATGCTGAATACGACGGAAGAGACGGCGAAGAATACGTTGTTTCGCGCGACGCAAAAGTTGCGCGTCGCGCTGGCGGAGATGCGATGAGAGGGAGCCACGAGCCGCGAGCTACGAGCCGCGAGCAGCCGGTTTGCTCGAAGCTCGAAGCTCGTGGCTCGAAGCTACAACAGCGGCGGCAAGGAATCAGCCGCTTACAACCTCTCGCGAAGGGATACGAAAATGAAATGTGATTGGGTGCGACAAAATATTTTGTTCTACGTGTACAACGAGCTCGAGGACGACGCTCGCTACGAGATAGAGCAGCACCTGGGGCGGTGTCCGGAATGCGCCATCGAGTTGAAGGCGGCGCGCAAGTTCCACGCGACGCTTTCAGAAATGCCGGTGGCGGAGCCGACTCCGAACCTGCTGGCGGCATCGCGGATGCGCCTGCAGGAAGCGCTGGAAACGACGCAACAGGGAGGGCTCTGGCATCGGCTGATCCTCGAGCCCGCGACCTGGCTGCGCCAGATTCGTATGTCGCCGGCACTGGCTGCACTGATTTTCATCGTCGGATTTGGCGGAGGCATGGGCGCGACTTATAACTTTTTCTCCGCGCGTGGCGGGGAAGGCGTGATAACGGGCTCGCTCGGATCGGGCAATCCGCCGCTCAATCAGCCGTTGGAGTCGTCTGCCATTGCGGGCATCCGGTCGGTGACGCAGGAGCCGGGATCGAATCAGGTGAACATCAAGTACGACACGGTTTCGACCCAGGAAGCGCAAGGCTCGCTGAACGACCAGCGCATCCAGCAATTGCTGTTGTTTGCGGCGCGCAACAACTACAACTCGGGAGTGCGCATGGACTCGGTGGATGTGCTGACCCAGGCGTCCGACGATTCGCGGGTGCGGGAAGCGCTGATGTATGCGTTGCAGAACGATTCGAATCCCGGTGTGCGTTTGAAGGCGCTGGATGGGCTGAGCGGCTTTGTGCGGCAGGATGCGCGAGTGCGTGGCGGAGTTTTACGGGCGCTGGTCAGCGACGCGAACTCGGGCGTTCGGATGCTGGCCTTGCGGCTGGTAGAGCCGATGAAAACCGACAGCAATGTGCGATCCGTGCTGACCAGGGTGTCGCAGACGGATCAGAACGTCTCGATCCGCTCGCAGGCGCGTACGATGCTGGCGCAGATGCCCGAGATGGATTAGGAATCGTCGTTCGCTGTTCGCTATTCGCTGCTCGCCCTGGACTGAGCGGGTTGGCGAACAGCGAATGGCGAAGAGCGAGTGGCGTACTACGTAAAAGCAATCGGCCGAGGAGGACATTCATTGAAGCACTTAATAAAATTCGTCAGCGTCGGAGTGTTGCTGGCGGCGCTGGAATCTCTGGCTCTCTGCCAGGAAGCTCGGGTTTATCGCGAAGGCAGCAACTGGGTCCAGGAAATGACTGGAGATCTGGGTGCGGCGAAGAATCTGCGGGTGAAACTGGCCGCAGGGTCGGTAAAGGTTCAGGGTGGATCGCAAGCGGGCGTCACATACGTCATTCATCGCAAGGCTTATACATCTTCAGAAGAGAAGGCGCGTCACGAATTTGAGTCTTACAAGATCAACACGTCTGTGAAGGGAGACACGGCGTGGATCGTGGCCGAGTCGAGCAGGCGGGATTCCAAGTGCGCCGATGAGTTTGTCGTCAATGTGCCGCGGAACTTGCAGTCCGCCAAGGTCGAGACCGGGGGCGGCAGCGTAAACGCGGCCGGGATTGCCGGACGGGTCGACCTCGAGAGCGGCGGTGGAAATATTCACCTGGATGATATCGGCGGCGAGGTGACGGCGGAAACCGGCGGGGGCACGATTGAGGTTGGCAGCGTGGAAGGCAATGTGAGTCTGCAGACGGGCGGAGGAAATATCAAGGTTGCATCCGCCAAGGGCGAGATCAAGGCGGAAAGTGGAGGGGGAAGCGTAGTCGTTCTTTCCGGTCTGCAAGGCGCGGTGCTGGAGACGGGCGGAGGCAGTATTCGCGTGGATAAGTGCAGCGGGCACGTGAAAGCCACGACCGGTGGCGGGAGCGTGGACCTGGGCGAGATCGGAGGGGCGGCGGAAATTGAAACCGGTGCCGGCAGCATCCGGCTGGCATCCGCGAAAGGGCGTGTGCGGGCCGAGACCGGCGGAGGCAGTATTCAATTGGACGGAGCGACGTCGGTGCAGGCGGAAACGTCGGCTGGCGGAATCATTGTGAAATTGCTTTCGTCGGCGGGCGCTGGTGCCAACAATTCCACGCTTGAGACCTCGGCCGGCGACATCACTGTCTATCTTGCGAACGACCTGGCGATCTCCATTCGAGCGGAGATCGAAATGGCCAATGGCCACACCATTCACAGCGACTTCTCCGATATTCGCGTGTCCAGTGAAGGTGGACCGTATGGGCCGAAAACAGTGACTGCAGAAGGTCAACTCAATGGTGGCGGACCGGTGCTGAAGGTCCGAACGAATTCTGGGAATGTCAACTTCCGCCGCGTCAGTCGTTAGCGGGATGAAAAACAGTCGGCGGTCGTTAGTCGTTCGGCATTCGCTGCCGACTGCGAAAGCTTGCTAACGACCAACGACTAACGACCAACGACCAACGACTAGTGACTTTATTCAGGAGGCACTATGATCCATCGTTTCCTGCTTTGCACGTTTCTTTTTACGCTGGTCGCCAGCGCGCAGCCAGCGGAGATGAACGCCGGGTCGAACCGCGATCGCACGGGCGCAATCTGGGACTGGAGCTACGACGCAGAGGAAGGCGGCGGATCTTCCTATCTCGGAGTGGACATCGCCGACGTTTCACCGGAGCGGCTGGGAGAATTAAAGCTCAAGGAAGAGCACGGTGCGGAGGTCACCATGGTCGATCAGGACGCTCCCGCCGGAAAAGCCGGGCTACACGAGCACGACGTCATCGTAAGCCTCAACGGCACCGCGGTAGAGAGTGCCGCCCAATTGCGCAGGATGATCAAGGAAACGCCGCCAGGCCGCGTCGTGAATCTCGGCATCAGTCGCGACGGTCAACCACTGACAATCAAGGTGCAACTCGCCGACCGGCACAAGTCGACGGGGTGGGGTCAGAACGGTAAGTTCGAGATGCCACAGATGCCCAAGATGCCGGACATGCCGGACTTCGAAGTGCCCGTCTCGGTGGTCATCGTTCACTCGTCGGCTCGCAGCGGGCTGATGGTGGAAAACATCACTCCGCAACTGGGAGATTTCTTTGGGGTCAAGGGCGGCAACGGCGTGCTGGTGCGCTCTGTGGAAAAAGGCAGTCGCGGGGAAAAGGCCGGATTCCGTGCCGGGGACGTGGTCGTCAAGGTCAACAATCAGGCGGTGCACGATGCGTCTGACTTCACACATGCTCTGCGGTCGTCGTCGGGCACCTCGGCCTCCGTGACGGTGATGCGCGAGAAGAAAGAGCAGACTCTGACGCTGACTCTTCCCGCAAAGAAGGACTCCGGCAGCCTGCAGGAAGACAGCTTGGACTGTCCCGAGCTCAGCGCAGAGACTTTCAATGCAGCGACCGAGCAGGCGCTTAGAACCGCCGGAGAGGTACTCGCCCGCCTGGGTCCGTCCACCATGCGGAAAGCGCAGCGGGCATTGCGCTCGAGAGACATGGACTTGAAAGACTTAGATAAGAAGCTGCAGGATTTTCAGCAGAAGATGCAGGAACGGCAGCAAGAAATGCGGGACCGCCAGCAGATGCAGTGCCATGAGTTGTCGGGCGAGTGTGCGGAGATTTGACATTTTCAGGGCAGGATCCGGCGTGGCGTCCCACAAGTTCGTGGCATAAATCCACGCTGTCATCCTGAGCGAAGCGAAGGACCTATGTAATTGACCGCGCAAATGCATAGGTCTTTCGCTTCGCTCAAGATGACAGATCATACTTATGTCGCGAATTTACGGGACACGACACTAGCGCGCGGTTACGAAAGTCACCGCTGCCTTCATTAGGGAATCGTGTAGCTGCATAGGGATGGCCAGATTCCATGGGTGGACTACCCACTGGTTACCTGTCACGGTGATGAAAATCCCGATAAGCTGTTGCCGGAATGGCTTTCCGCGCCCTATTGTTTTCAAAAAACACCGAGACAAACGCCGCCATGGCGACGGCCTGCGAAAGTGCAGGGATCCGCGTTGAAGTCTGTTCCGACATCTTTACAGCCATCGAAAAAGGGAAGACGCAAGCCTTTTCGTGCGTGATCGCGGACTGGGCTGATCAGCCGGAGGCGAGCTTCCTGTTGAAGCGGGCTCGCGAGTCCACGCCGAACCGCGTCACGGTGGCCATTGCCATCGTCGATCACGACCCCACGCCCGCGGAACTGCGCGACAACCGGCTGGATTTTCTGGTCTATCGTCCAATTTCTGTCGGGGAAGCCGAAGCGGTGCTGGCGAAAGCGTGTCAGCAGATGCAACCGGTCAGCGTAGAGAATGCTGAAGAGGCGCCCGGGCAAGCCGACGCGAGCAGCCAAGGTCCGAGCACAGCTTCTGCCGGCGCCGATGCGCCGGAGCCCAGTCCGCAAGATCCGCCAGCCGGTTTCCCCGAAGCGAATGCAGCGGACGCTAATGGCGAAATTGCGAGTGACGAAGACGAAGAAGAACCTCAAGGGCGTAGTCACACTAGCGTGTTCCGCGGAGCTTGCGCCGCGGTGCTTGCGCTTACGGCCGCCTTTTGCTTGTGGAGATCGCGCGAGGGCATCGAATATCTTTCGCAAACGCCGGAGGGAAGCTTCCGTGTTTTGCGGGAGTCGGTGGCGGCGCTTTTTTATGAAAACCAAACGGGGGCATTGCCCGTCGGCTCCGCTGGGAGCGACGCGCACCAGGATGCGTACTTCAGCAGAGCTCCCAGTTCCAATGCCAAGCCAACGCCGCTGGGGGTGGTTGCAACCGAGTCCACGCTGGCGGACGCGCGCCTGCCTTTACCAAAGGCTCCGGACTTTCCGCTGCCCGTGCCGGTGTTTGAGCATCAAGACGCGGCTCCAATCCGCGTGGAACGAGCCCCGATTCCCGAAAGCATGAGAAACTCGCCGCCGATTGCCCGGCCGGTTGTGGTGACGGTGAATCCGGCACAAATGATGCCTGTCTCCGCGCCGCAACCGCAGCCTGCCATTCAGCAATTTAGCGAACCCGTAGCGGTGAGCGAAGAAGCAGCACGGGCCCTGCTGGTTCACACCGTGGATCCGGTCTATCCACCGGAAGCGTTAGCGCAGAAACTTCACGGACCGGTGATACTGCAGGCGCGGGTTGGGCGCGATGGCAGCGTTGAGGATCTGAAAATTGTTCGAGGATATTTTATTCTGGGCCGGGCGGCGATCGCCGCAGTCAAGCAGTGGCGATTCCAACCCTACAGTATCAACGGCCACGCTGCGGCTACTCAAACCGTGATCACCATCAACTTCAACCCGCCGGGATAGCGGGAACCGCCTCGTGTAGTGAGGGGCCGGAGCCTGCCCAGAGCGCAGCTGAAGGGCGTATTAGAGCCTCGCCATCGCAGCATCGTGAGATCTGCTAGGTTCTGGAGAGCGGATCATCCGCTCTGCCGATTTTGCGGCAGAAGAAAACCAGCAACAGTGGGAACAGGATGCCGGCGGCGGTTATCGGCCAGCCTGCCCTGTGGGTGACGATGCCGGTTAGAATGAAAACAGGCGCTGACACCCATGCCGTGGCCGGCGCGAGAACGGCGACTAGCGGGGAGCTTACTAGCAGAGCGACTCCCGCCGCCAACAGTAACGCGCCTGCAAGCACTCCGAGCACTCCAGCGACAAGTGGATAGGTCTCGCTCCTCAAGATACCAAGATAGATGAGTTCCTGCGCTCCGCCGGCGGCTTCGAGGGCGCCGAGCACAAGGGCAAGTAAAGCGATGGGCATTTGACCACGCATGGAACCTCCTAACGACGGACAGAATCGAAGCGCTCACCCGACAGCCCGGCTCGTCGTCTCGCCCCCTACCGGGAGACGGCGCGGAAGAGGGCCAGGAAAAGAGCGGACGAGCTAATGACCGACAACGCAGCTGCGATCACGATTGAGTTGTACAGTTGCAGAGGAGCAGCTACGCTGATGACCTCCCAACCGGCGGTGAGCCCCACTCGAACCGCACCACCGATCCCATGCCGCTTCCATTCTTCCGCCATCTGCTCTGCGAAGACCTGCATCATCTCCACCCCAAAACGTTGACGGAATTCGCGCGGGTAAAAGTCGAGCAAGAAGCGGTAAACGCAGCAACTTATCCGAAGAGCTTTTGGCATACGACCTACTCCGCAGTTCTTGGCGTTAGCTTCTTCCGTCGAGCGCGGCGCACAACTGATTCCATGCGGCTGATCTCGGCTTCCAGCAGAATCTTTCCATTTGGCGCAAGCCGGTAGTACCTGCGTCTGGCTTCATGATCTGAGACGTTCCCCGATCCTGGAGTCTCTTCGATGATTGTCATGTTCAGCAACCGCTGGATCGTCGTATAGAGCGTTCCTGCGCCCATCCGAACCCTGTTCTCTGACAGCGTCAAAACCTCCTGCATGATGGCATAGCCGTGTTTCTCGCCATCCGCAAGAGCGAACATGACAAAGAACACGGCGGGGCTCAGGGGAAGCAGTTCCCGCAAGTGTTCGGGAATGTTCTTTGTTTTGGGTGGCATCGGCTAACCCACGGATCGAATGTTATATCGCTATCTGATATATCAATAACAGATATATCTGTCAACTAAAATTTACTACAGAGGAAACTTGGGCGCTAGCCGAAGCATGAAGCTTGACCTCCACCGCGCGATCATCTACTCGCGACTGTTTACTTATGATCGTCGTGTGCCGCCCCGCCCGTAGGAGGGTTCACGCCGCTGGATTTCTTCCAATAGTCCTGCACCGCCGGCGGCAGCTTGTCTACGCGGGTGAGGAACGCCGTGACTTTCCAGATGTCAGGCTCGGAGAGCGTCTTGTCCCAGGCGGGCATGCCGGTATAGCGGACGCCGGTGCGAATCACGTAGAAGAGGCGCCATTCCGGATCGTCCGGTGGGTGAAGAATGAAATTCGGCGGCGGCGGATAGAACGATTTTTCCAGGGCTGAGGGCTGGCGGTCGATGCCGCCATGGCAAAGCGCGCAATTCATGACGAAGATCTTCATGCCCTCGATCAGATTCTCGTCCGTAGGCGGCACGGGATTGTTCAAGCGGGGAGCATGGCGCTCCACCGAATTGTCCAGCGCGCTCATGGCGATGTGGCGTTCCATCTCGGGAGGGGCGACGTTGGCCCGAGTCGGCAAAAAGCCCAGCAGGGCGAGGCCCAGGCCGCCAATCAGCAGGAGCAGAATGGTGATGACAATCCCCAGAATGAAGTTGCGCATTTAAGAGCCTTGAATTAAGAGCCTCGGAGAGCCTCAGTTCACGTAAAATTCCCCGCCGAACCGCAGCCGCACGCCGTTCCTTCTCACTCTACCTTTAAAGGCGCGGCTACCGACCCGATGCGTCCGCTGAGGTCGTCACGGACAACGAAACGGACCGTGTATTCCCCGGGCGCAAGATCCAGGAAGCCTCTGTAGCCCACGCCGTTCTGGCGAATCGACGACAACTTTTCCGCGGTCAGATGAGTGTCGATCTTCTGGTCCCGGGGCTGATCGACTGGTTTGCCGTCGGGCGTTTTCACCAGCGCGACGAAGTCCAGCTCAATATGGTTATCGTCGGCGCTGTCGATCTGCGCAGCATCTGGCACCAGGTGCATCGCATAATTCACATGCTTCTTGCCCGGTTCCTTACCCGGTTCGATCTTGTCCCAGTGTGACACCAGCGCCAGCGATGTGTAATCCAAAGGCGACTGCAAAGCCGATGAAATGTCGCTGTTGCGGCTGTTCTCGGGATCGACGGTGGCATTGGTCACAAAGAAGCCGCTGCGCGCCCGCACTTCCGTGTGCTCGCGCTTCACTTTCACCGCGAGCTTGCGCCAGCCCGCCTTGGTCTTCGACCGGTCAAGATAATACCCCAGCATGTAGTATTCGGCGGAATCGTTCACCGCTTCGCGAAATCCCCTTACCAGGTCGTTGGAGTTGTAATAGGCGCGGCCTCCGGTCATCTCCGCAAAGATCAGGAAGGTCGCCTGGGTATCCATGAGCCGCCGGTTCATATTGCGCGCATAGTTCTTTCCCGGGTTGCCCACGGAAGCGCTGGCCATGGGTACAACCAGTCCCTTGACGTCCACTGTATAGAGCGCGATCTGGGCGTCGTTCAGCAGTTGCCAGGTGTGCTCGTACATGGGGAACACATCGGTGAGAGTATCGCGGCCGATGGGTGCGAGCTGCATGCTGTTGTCGCTCACGTTGAAGGGGAATCCTCCGCCCGCCCAGATCAGCGATTTCCGCCCAGGGAATCCTTTCAGCGCCTGCGCCACCTGTTGCAATCCGTCCAAGGTATAGATGATGGCCAGGCGCTGCTCGAACGATTTGAAATTCAGTTCCGCGTCTTCCATCATGGTCTGGATTTTTTGCGCTTCGCTCTGCACGGTCCCGGGATCCAAACCCGCGCTGCCATCGGGGCTGGCCGTTCCGGTCATAGCTTCCACATCTTCCGGGCTATCGACTATGTGGAACGTGTCGCCTTTAACCTTATGCAGCGCGGCCACCAGAACGCGAGGATCGGTGGTGAAGTCATGGACCACGTGCATGCCGCTGCGGGTGAGGGTGTAGAGGGCGGTTGGCTCCCGTTGATCCACCGATTGCGTCAGATACTTGAGCATGTCCTCGCGCGCATGCGCCTGCGCCATAAAGGACGTGTTAATGAGGTCGAGCACCATCAGCGTAATGCGTCGGTTCGATGCCCCGCCCGCCAGGGAATTGCCGAACTCGCTGGGATTCTTGGGCCGCGACCAACGGTGCGGGTCGCTGCTGATTTCCTCGAACGTGGCGATCTTTTGTTCCGCGCCGTTTTCCAGCACCGTGAAGTCTTCCTGCTTGAGTCCGGTGATGTGATGGCCCGACTTGTCGGTCACCAGCGTGGGGATCAGCACCATTTCCGTGCGGGCGGTGAATTTGACGTTGGCGTTGTCTTTGTCCTTGGGCTTTGCGAAGACAAAAATGGAACCAGCCAAAGCGGCGATTAGGACGACGTAGCAGGAATGCCTACAGTCAATCGACATTTCCGTACTCCCTTCCGATTGCGGGCAAAGGATGCGGGATAATTCACGGCGCGGATTGAGTCGTGCAGGCCAGAAGCGCCGCTGAGGGAGCCATTATATAACGCGAGCGCAGCCTAGCACGCTGCGGAAAAATTCAGGTTTTGACTTTGTTTTGAAGGGGTGCGGCTTCAGCCGCACCGTAAGAGCAGCAAAATCAATCGCGACTTTACGGTTTGCAGAAAAGCTCAAGTTTCGTATCAGGGCATCGCTTTAGCGATGCCGTAAGTTCTTTGAATTGAGACGCCCCTTTAGGGGCTGGGGCGCGAAGTTAGACTTTTTCCGCAAGCTGTTCAGCGAGACCGCAAATTCTTCCGAATCAGACGCACCTTCAGCGTGTGCGTGAGAACTGGCCTTTTGGCAATCCGGCGGAACGAAGAGTTCGAGAAAACAGTCCCGGAGGGACGACCGAACTTAGCCCAGCGCTTCAGCGCTGGGAAGAGTGGAAGAGTTGATTCAAGTCCCGGAGGGACGACCGAGTTCTCACGCACACTCTTTAGGGGCTGGGCATCGAGAATCGACTTTTTCCGCAACCTTACTCGTGCCGTTATTGACTTAGTCGCGCCCTCAGATTTCTGAAGTCAGCATCGGAGGTCAGTAAGCCCGCAGCCGGCGAGCCTCGCGCACCAGATCGGACACTTTGGGCAGGAAAAACTCCTCCAGCGGAGGAGAAAAAGGAACCGGCGTGTCGAGCGACGTCAGCCGGACAATCGGGCCATCGAGGTCGTCGAACGCCTCTTCGTTGATGATCGCGGAAATTTCTCCGGCCAGTCCCCCGGTGCGCGCGTGTTCGTGGAGAATGATGACTTTGTTGGTCTTCTTCACGGAGGTCGTAATCGCCGCGCGATCAAGCGGCGAGACCGTGCGCAGGTCGAGGACCTCGATTTCGATTCCTTCTTTACTCAGAATTTCCGCCGCTTCAAGCGCGGTATACAGCATGGCGGCGTAGGTGATCACGCTGAGATGATGCCCCGCGCGCGCCACCCGCGCCTTGCCCAGCGGAACCAAGTAGTCGTCTTCGGAACCCGGAATGTCTTCTTTGATTCTGCGGTAAAGATACTTATGCTCGAAAAAAATCACCGGATTATGGTCGCGGATCGCCGCCTTGATAAGTCCCTTGGCATCGTAGGCCGTGGCCGGGCAAACAACTTTCAGCCCGGGCGCATGCACAAACCACATCTCCGGATTCTGCGAGTGAAACGGCCCACCATGCACGTTCCCGCCACTAGGACCGCGCAGCACCAGCGGAGCCGGGGCTCCCCAACGGTAGTGCGCCTTAGCGGCCATGTTGACGATCTGATTGAAAGCGCAGCCGATGAAGTCCATGAACTGGAACTCGGCCACCGGCCGCAACCCAGTAAGCGCAGCGCCGAAAGCAGCGCCCATGATGGCCGACTCCGCAATCGGAGTATCAATCACGCGCTCGGGACCAAAGCGGTCAATGAAGCCGTCGGTGACTTTGAAAGCCCCGCCGTAGATGCCAATATCCTCGCCCAGGCAAAACACAGTCGGGTCGCGCTCCATCTCCTCCCAGATACCCTGGCGGATGGCTTCGAGGTAGGTGACGACCGGCATGAACAGGAAGTGTAGCAAGAAAGCCATCAGCCATCAGCCGTCAGCCATCAGCCATCAGTTACCGAAGCTCGGTAGCAGTGGGCGGTGCGTGTGGCAAGAGAAGACAGTACGCGGCCTGTTTACTTTTAAGATATTAACCCGTGTTTACCACTACCCCCCCTCCCCCCGATCTCTGGAATCATGGGGTTAGGGGGACTCATCCCGCCAAAATCTAGAGCGCGAAGGACTTATTTTCAAAATATTCCGGAATAAGGACTTAGCTCGATTTGGGGCCTAAATCTACCAAAATTCAGAGTTTTGGCGTCCTCTAGACACCCGCTCACTGCCTCAAATTCAGTTGTCTTCAGTTATCAAAGAGCTACTAGCGCTTGCCGCCTGACGGCTTCGAGGTCCGTCTTGCGAGAGGGGCACACTTCTCAATGATGCACTCTCGAAGGATTCTCGCAGGGTTGCGGTTGGGAGTCTGTGATGACCGTACAGGAAACATGTGATGAAAAAAGGCACCCGACCGCATTTTCTGCTTGACGGTGATTGTTACCGATAGTAACAATTGAATGGTGTACAGGGTCGTCACCACAAAATCCTTCGCCAAAGCGCTTTCCCGGCTTCCGGTGAACGGGCAGAAACGGATTGTGGAGAAGATCAAGAAAGTTGCCGCCGACCCCTATGCCCCGCACAACAACGTCACCAAGCTTCAGGGACGCGACGGCTACCGGTTGCGAATTGGCGATTGGCGTGTCATTTACGAATTGCACGACGACCGTCTTGAACTATGGGCCTTAGAAGTAGGACCGAGAGGAGGAATCTATTGATGCGTATCGAAACCATTACCCGCAAGGGCAAGGAATTCGCCGTGATTCCAGTCGCGGCCCTGCAAAGGCTGATGCAAGATGCGGAAATGCTGGCCGACGTGAAGGCCTACGATGCTGCTAAGGCGCGTCTGGAAAATGGCGAGGACGAACTTATACCACTGGAGATCACCGAGCGCAGGCTGAGGGGAGAGCCCGCGCTCCGTATTTGGCGTGAGTACCGGAAGCTTACCCAGGAACAGCTTGCGAAGAAAGCGAAAGTATCGCGCGCGCTGATCGCGGCGATTGAGACCAAGCGCAAGGCGGGATCTGTCAGCACTTGGAAGAGGCTGGGGGCTGCGCTTGATGTGGGCTGGGAGCAACTGGTTTAGGGGCGCGGCAGTGTAGGTTGCGTGTCGTAGTTCGGCAGGCCACCCTTCGGTCAGTGTTCGGGAGACAAACTCGCGTTCTACTTCCCCATCAAGTGGCCCACCCGCCAGTGGTGTCAACTGGGTTTGTCGTTGCTCCGGAGTTTTGCGGTCGAGGCAGTGATGACCGACGAGCGGCCCCGCCCAAGCGGAGCTTGGACGGGGCACCCTGAAGCGTAGGGCGGTACTTAGGGTGGGCCAGCCCCCACCGGGCGTCCTAATTATTAGGACACTACCAGCACCTCAAGCGGTCAAAAAATGCGCGATGCGGTCGGCGATTTTCGTGTCGGGGTTGGGAAGCTTTTTGAGCCATTCGGACACAGCGGTTAGTTGCTGAACGTTGCAGCATCCCTTGTCCTTGATCGCTTCCACGGCATTGAGAAGCCAATAGTAAGCAAATCCTGCAGGCAGATAGCCCTGGTCGATCTGTAGAACCAGATCGCAGTCTCCCTCTTCGGGTCGGCAAATAATCGCGCTGAAAAGCGGGATGTAGTCACCCCTGTGTTGTGCCAAAAGACGATGTTTGTTGAAGGGATGGGCCGCGCAGAAGCTCTTGATCTCCGCGGCGACCTTCCTCTTTTTGTCGAGCTTATTGTTCTCGTCTCCAATCCATCTGAGGGTCTCGAACTTCACAGTTAGTTCCCGGAGTTCCCGGAGCCTATCGGTAGCGTTGCCCTCGAAAAGCCCCTGCACCGCAATCTGTTTCTCGACCTGAAGGCAGAAGCTGGCGACAGCAGCTACCTCATTGCCATCGGTGCGGTTGTCCTCGTAATGGCCGTATGTCATTCCAAGCAAATCGCTGGGAATCCTAATGGGAACCGTCTGCGGGACGACGATAAAGCAGCGGTCAGGACCTAAATATCCGCTAAAGAGTCCGGCTTCGTACACGACGTTGTCGCGGGGCACCTTCAGGAGGTCGCCACGGACGTTTGCAACATCATCCGGTGCAAAAACAAAAATGCCGAAATCGGAGTCGCGGAGGTTCCTCATGAGTTCGACGATGGTAGTTTGACTAAGACCAAACGCGCCTTCGGTCCACACGGTGCATTCGGCAACTCTTTGAAGGCGAGCGTGTATGGCCGACGCAAACTTTTCGGCTTTGCCTGATGACCCAATGAAGATTCGAGGCTTCACAATGAGAGATTATAACGACACTTTAGGCCGGGTGGGCCACCCGCCACCCCCAGTGCTGTTTACGCCAGCGAGATCGAAAGCCTGGGCCACCCGCCGTTTCATCCTAATGACAGGCAAATCCAACAATAGTGAGACTTTCCGTGTCACAGATATTGACTGGAAAGCTGTTGCCGGCTCCGATCCCATCCCAGAAAAGATCGGTAGTGGTGCTTTAGATTGGCGATGATATCGTTGCAAAAATGGGCCACGGAGCGCAAGAAACGGTGGAAGAGGGATGGCGGCAGATCCGGGCTGGTCTCGCACTCATCGACTGGTCAAAGCTCGCGTCCTGGGATAACCAGACACTCAGCCTAGTTGCAGCAAAAGAGAATGACGGCTTCGAATCTGCGGCTGGCAGAGTTCACCGCAAATATGGTCGCCTGATCTGCTGGATTGCGTTCGGAATCGGAGGTGAGTACCTCGTCCGCGGTGCCTTCATGCTGAAGGGACATGATCCCGTCCGCCCAAAAAAAATAGATGTTTTCCAGCCGCCAGAGGAGGGGGGGGAAATCGTGGACTGGGTTCAGCGGGTAAACGCGAAGGACCCATCTGTCCTTGAGTCTGCGGCGGAAAGTTCGATGAGGATCGGTAGCGATCTTCCATGGAAGAAAATCTTGACGCCTGGATCAGACCTAGATCTTGTCTCGGCCAGCGTGAAATTGCTGGCGGGTAAAATCCGTAATCGGGATGCTCATCATTATGCGGAGAACGTGCGAGCTTTCCATTTCCATGTCGTTGAGAGTCTATTTGTCCCGGCATTCAATATCATCCTCAAGGCCGTGGATCAGGGCGAACTCCGGAGCCGCCTCGTTGGGACTGAGTTCACGCAGCCAGGAGCTCCTTGAGGTCCCAAATGTGTGCCGTGATCCCCGCCGGGTGCCCCAGGTTCTCGCGCTTTTCGAGACCTGGGGCTCCCACCGCTCCACGAACCGGGGCCCTAAACGTTACAGCATCGTTTTTGTAATAATTACAGTGTAATTAGTACCTTAGTGTGCCTGTTTTACCACACAAGCCCACTAGCATTATCAATGACTTGGGAGGTCGGCAAAGGCATAAATACTGACTGCCGGTCACCAAAACACCCGAGCAAGCCCCAGTATTTTCGCTTCCTATGCGCCTGCCGCTTGCCCCCGCCGCCTCTTGATGTACGTACATATTTGCCATGTTCCACGTGGAACATTGTACGTACATTGGTTGGCAGGTTGGACCGGGTGGTCCACTCCGAAAGCAAATCGCTTACAATTCCCCTTCCTGCGGTTTCGCAATTATGACAGTCGCGGTTCGTTCCTTTGCGAAGATCAATCTCGGGCTCTACATCGGCGCCGCGCGCGCGGACGGATATCACGATCTGCGCACGGTCTACCAGACGATCGCGCTCCATGACGTGATCCAGGTGAGCGTCGGGCGGGGCAGCGGAATTGAAATTCTCTGCAAAAACCCGCGGGTTCCGCTGGATTCCTCGAACACCTGCTATCGCATGGCCGAGCGCGTACTGGCTGAACTCGGTGCCCAGCGCCGAGTCCGCATCGAAATCGAAAAGCGCCTGCCGGTGCAGGGAGGGTTGGGCGCGGCCTCGTCAAACGCAGTAGCGACGATGGTCGCATTGGAGCGAGCCCTTAAAAAGAAGCTATCCGGTGTCGCGCGCCTGCGAATTGCCGCCGAAGTCGGCTCGGACCTGCCGCTGTTTCTCGTCGGCGGAACGACGCTGGGAGTGGGTCGAGGCGAGGAAGTTTATCCGTTGCCGGATTTGCCTTCGGTTGCGATGGTGGTGGTGACGCCGGAGGTTGGGGTCTCGACGCCCAAAGCGTTTGCGGATTGGGATGCGCTGATGCAAGGGGATAGAGCGGCCGAGCTGCGCTCGGCTGGACGGCCGGGGGCGGCCGTCCCTACGCGAGCTTGGACGGGCGGTGGTGCCCGCCGCTCCATGGAGAATGACGAATTGACGCGGCCCGGAGCCTCCTATAGACTGTTTGAGGTTGGCTGCGCGCTGTCGGCGTGGCTGAGTGGTTACCCCAACACCGGTGCTCCTGCAAAAGGTGGGAGCCGGGCCGGGAACTTGCTTCTCGACCTTGTCCGTACCGGGATTGAAAACGACTTCGAAAGGGTCGTCTTTCCTCAATATCCCGAATTGCGTGACATAAAAGGTGCGCTGGAGCGCGCGGGGTCGAGATACGCTTCGCTCTCCGGGTCGGGGTCAACCCTGTACGGGCTGTTCCGGTCGCCAGCCGCCGCCGCGAAGGCGGCCAGCCGCCTGCGGAAGCAGGGGCTGAAGGCAGTGGCGACCAGTACGTTGACGCGCCAGCAGTATTGGAAGAAATTCTGGATTGAATCTTGATTGGGTCTGAATTTTGATTGTTCAAAGACGATTCTTGAACGACAATTGATGTGCAATCAGCCCGTCCAATCGTTTCACTGGGCCGTCGACTAATGGTAGGTCAAGTGCCTTTGGAGCACTTTGTCTAGGTTCGAATCCTAGCGGCCCAGCCAGACAACCAGTTCGCAGTGGCCAGTTCTCAGTCGAGAGACACTGGAGCCCCAAAACTGAGAACTGAGAACCTGGAACTGAGAACTGAAACTATGTCCACAGTTGCAACCACGACTGCCGAAAAAACGACCGCGGAAAAAAAGCCGATCACGGACGAGAAGGCCGAGCGCAAGCCGCAACGCGCCCGGGTCGACGACAAATTCAAGGTCTTCTGCGGAACCGCCAACGAGGCGCTCTGCGATGAAGTCTGCAGCTTTCTTGGCCTGACCCGCGGCCAGGCTCAGGTTTCGCGCTTCAAAGACGGCGAAGTGTATGTGCAGATCCAGGAGAACGTGCGCGGGGCCGACGTGTTCGTGATGCAGCCCACTTGCCGGCCGGTGGACATGCACCTGATGGAACTGTTGTTGATGATGGACGCGCTCAAGCGGGCTTCGGCGCGGCGCATCACGGCCGTGATTCCGTACTTCGGCTACGCCCGCCAGGATCGCAAAGACAAGCCGCGCGTGCCGATTTCGTCGAAGCTGGTGGCCGACCTGCTGACCACCGCGGGCGCGGATCGCGCGTTGGTGGTCGACTTGCACGCGCCGCAGTTGCAGGGTTTTTTTAATATTCCGGTGGATCATCTGTTCGCTTCACCGGTGCTGGTGGATTACTTCAAGAAGTTGCACTTGCCGAACCTGACGGTGGTTTCACCCGATGCAGGCGGTGTGGAGCGCGCCCGCTTTTTCGCGAAAAAAGTGGATGCGGCGCTGGCCATCGTCGATAAACGTCGCGGCGAAATGAACGTGGCGGAAGTGATGCACGTGATCGGCGACGTCAACGGCCGGACTTGCTTGATCATTGACGACCTGATCGATACGGCGGGTACGCTGGTGAAAGTGGCGCAAGCCCTGCTTGAGAATGGCGCGAGCTCCGTGTATGCCTGCTGCACGCACCCGGTACTTTCAGGGGCGGCGGTGGAAAATCTTGTGAACTCTCCGATCACCGAGGTGGTCGTGACTGATACCATCCCGCTGACCGAAGCGGCAAGGCAAGTCTCAAAGATCAAGGTGAAATCGATCGCGGGGCTGATTGGGCGGGCGATTCAGTCCATTCACGAGGAAACCTCGGTCAGCAGACTTTTTATCTAGGAACGTCGTTCGCTGTTCGCTATTCGCTATTCGTGCTGCATTGAAAAGGTTTGCGAACCGCGAAAGGCGAACGACGAACAGCGAGACAACGAAGGACGGAACCGGAATTATGGCGACAGCAACGGATATCAGCATTCTGGAAGCGCACAAGCGCGAACCAGGCACCAAGAACGCCGCCCGGCGTGTGCGTGCCGGCGGAAAGATTCCGGCCGTGGTATACGGAGCGGGCAAAGATACGGCTGCGATCGCGGTCGATCCACGGCAGATCCTGCGCATCCTGAAGTCGGAGAGCGGGCACAACACGATCTTTGAGCTGGCGCTCGACAGCGATCGCTCGAAAGCCATGATCGTGGACTGGCAGTTCGAACCCATCAAGGGAACTCTGCTCCACGTGGACCTGCAGCGCATCGCCATGGA
>Ga0208827_1000105_pt1 | contig 71784 bp, 59 predicted proteins | sample Sb_taG_5_FD_187709 | JGI IMG/M metagenome (GOLD analysis project Ga0208827, IMG submission 187709) | Peat soil microbial communities from Weissenstadt, Germany - Sb_50d_8_FC metaG (SPAdes) (version 2) | ecosystem: Environmental > Terrestrial > Soil > Wetlands > Peat | place: Germany... | reverse complement strand
CTGCAAGGACTGTGCCGAGCCGGTCGAAATGCCGGTGCAGGCCCTGATCGATGAAGGCTACACGCCCGAAGAGGCCAAGACGGTGCAGATCATGAAGGGCAAAGGCTGCACCACCTGCAACAAGACCGGTTACAAGGGACGCACCGGTTTGTACGAAGTGATGGAAGTCGACGACGAGATCCGGGAACTGGTTCTGGTCGGCGCCTCGGCGGTGGAACTGAAGAAGAAAGCGATTGAACGCGGCATGATCACCCTGCGTCGCAGCGGGCTGATCAAGGTCGCGGCAGGCTGGACCACACTCGAAGAAGTGGCTCGGGAAACGATCCACTAAGAATGTCGTTCGCTGATCGCTGTTCGCCGTTTCGCGAGCACGCTTAGCGTTGCGAAAGGCGAAAAGCGAACGACGAGCAGCAGAAAATTGCACCAGGAAACGGAAAAAACTATGGCACTCTCGTTAAGCGATCTGCTCCGCCGCATGCTGGAGATGAATGGCAGCGACCTCCACATCACCACCAACTCTCCGCCCCAAATCCGGGTGCACGGCCATCTGGTGCCGCTCGACCTGCCCCAGTTGACGCCCTCCGAGACCAAGCAATTGGCCTACAGCGTGATGACCGATTCGCAGAAACACCGTTTCGAAGAAACCCTCGAACTGGATTTCTCCTTCGGCCTGAAGGGCCTGGCTCGCTTCCGTGCCAACGTCTTCAACCAGCGCGGCGCTTCGGCTTGCGTCTTCCGTCTGATTCCGTTCGAGATCAAGTCGTTTCACCAGCTGGGCCTGCCTCCGGTGGTCAGCAAGATGTGCGACAAGCCGCGTGGGCTGGTGCTGGTGACCGGGCCGACCGGCTCGGGCAAGTCCACCACGCTGGCGGCCATGATCGACAAGATCAATACCGAGCGCCACGAACACATCCTCACCATCGAGGATCCGATCGAGTTCGTGCACATGAACAAGAACTGCATTGTCAACCAGCGCGAAGTGCACTCCGACACCAAGGGTTTTACCGACGCCCTGCGTGCCGCGCTGCGTGAAGACCCGGACGTGGTGCTGATCGGCGAAATGCGCGACCTCGAGACCATCGAGTCCGCGCTGCGTATCGCGGAAACCGGCCACCTCACCTTCGGTACGTTGCATACCAATTCCGCATCGTCCACCATCAACCGCATCATCGATGTGTTCCCGTCGCATCAGCAATCGCAGATCCGCGCCCAGCTTTCGCTGGTGCTCGAAGGCATCATGTGTCAAAGCCTGCTGCCGCGCTCGGACAACAAGGGACGCGTCATGTGCATGGAGATCCTAGTGCCCAATGCGGCGGTGCGCAACCTGATCCGCGAAGACAAGATTCACCAGATCTACTCCGCCATGCAGTCGGGACAAGAGAAGTTCGGCATGCAGACGTTCAACCAGGCGCTGGCCACCGCGTATTTCCAGAAGCAGATCACACTGGAAATGGCGCTGATGCGCTCCAGCAGTCAGGACGAACTGCAGGAAATGATCGCGCGCGGCGCCGGCCTTATGAACCGGGGCGGCACTACCTCTCCGATGGCCAAGGGTGCTGCGCCGGCCAAGCGATGACACCGGGAAATGCCCAGTAGCACACCGGGCCGCAAGACATAGGAAGAGAGACTAACGAAGAGACAAGCAGGCGCGGAGCGGTCGTCAGGATGGCCATCCCACGCTGGCGGAACACGAATAAGGAGAAGCAACCATGCCGGTTTTTACGTTTTCGGGAAAGACCGCTTCAGGCGAGAAAGTTCAGGGAGAGCGGGTAGCCTCCACCAAGGACGGACTGGCCTCACAGCTCCGGAAGGAACGCATCACGCCAGGCCGCATCCGGGAGAAGGGCAAGGAATTCTCCCTGCCCACTTTTGGCAGTGGCAAGGTCAAGGTCAAGGACGTGGCGGTGTTCTTCCGCCAGTTCTCCGTCATGATTGACGCCGGCCTGCCGCTGGTGCAGTGTCTGGAGATTCTGGGAGCCAACCAGGAGAACCCCAGCTTTCAAAAGACGCTGCTCGGTGTCCGGACCACCGTCGAAGGTGGCGCCACGCTGGCCAATGCCATGCGCCAGTATCCGGTCGTCTTCGACGATCTGACGACCAACATGATCGAGGCGGGCGAGACCGGCGGTATTCTCGACCTCATCCTGCAGCGCCTGGCGATCTACGTGGAAAAGGCGGTCAAGCTGCGCTCGGCCGTCAAGTCGGCGTTGATCTACCCGGTGGCCGTCGTCTCCCTCGCGATGCTGATCGTGGGCGCGCTGCTCAAGTGGGTGGTGCCGATCTTCGCCAACCTCTTTGTCGGATTGGGAGTTGCTCTGCCGCTGGCGACCCGCATTGTCATCGGCGTCAGCGGCTTTGTGGGTACCTTCTGGTGGATCATTATCGGGAGTGGCATCGCCTCCGTCTTCGGCATCAAGCAGATTCGCAAGCACCCGCGTGGCCGCTATTACTTCGACGCCATGCTGCTCAGGATGCCCATCATCGGCATGCTGCTGCGCAAGATCGCAGTCGCCCGTTTTACCCGAACCCTGGGCACGCTCATTACCTCCGGCGTTCCTATACTCGAAGGCTTGGCCATTACCGCCCGCACCTCGGGCAACGCCGTGCTCGAAGAAGCGCTGATGAAGGTGCGCAAGGCGATCGAAGAAGGCCGCACCATCGTCGATCCCCTCCGCGAATGCGGCGTCTTCCCCAACATGGTGACCCAGATGATCGGCGTGGGCGAAGCCACCGGCGCCATGGACTCCATGCTGCAGAAGATCGCGGACTTCTACGAAGACGAAGTCGACGCCGCCACCAAAGACATGCTGGCCATGCTGGAGCCGGTGATCATCGGCTGTCTCGGAGTTACCATCGGCGGCATAGTGATTTCTCTGTACATGCCGTTGTTCGCGATGATCTCAAAACTGGCGGGATAGGAGAAGGCTGCGAGCTACGAGCTGCGGGCTACGAGCAGGCAAGAACTCAAGCGGGTTGCTCGAAGCTCGCGGCTCGAAGCTCGCAGCAACGGGCCCGCGAACGACTAACGACTAACGACCGACGACAAACGACGAATTTCATGCCCTCCATCTCCGATGAGCGAAACTGGCTGACCTGGCTGGTGAAGGTTCGCATCCTGATTCTGATGGTCCTGCTGGCCATCGAACTTGCCGTCATGCGCCTCACGCCTAGCCCTCTGCCCATAATGCCCTTTCTCACCGGGATGGTGCTGTGGTTCGTGCTCTCGCTGTTTTTCCTTTTTCTGGTTTCGGTCTGGAGGGAACACCGCCTGCAGGCCATTCTGCAGGTGCTCGCCGATCTGGCCATGGTCACGCTGGTTATCCATCTAACCGGCGGCATCGACAGCTCGCTTAATTTCCTTTACCCCCTGGTCATCGTGGTCGCTTGCATGCTGCTGCCGCGAGGCTGGGGATATCTGAGCGCGGCTCTGGCTTTCATCCTCTTCGGAACCATCCTCGAACTCGATTATTACCTGGTCATTCCTTCGTATGCGAACTCGCATCCCAAGCTGGAGGCGCTGCAGGTAGTCATCTTCGTCAACCTGTTTGCCTACTTCGCCATCGCCTACCTGGCGGGATTGTTGATGAGCAAGCTCCGCCAGGTGGATGTGCAACTGAAGGATGCCAGCGGCGCGCTCGAAAATCTGCAGGCGCTTCACGAGAACATCGTGCAGTCCATGAGCGGCGGTGTGATCGCGACCGGGCTCGACGGGCGCATCACGCTGATCAATCGAGCGGCCCAGCAGCTGCTCGAGATCTCCGAGGCCGAGTTGCGCGGACGCTCCGTGGGCGATCTGTTTCAGGATCCGTTGCCCCACTTCGGCGTGGCCCGGGGCGATGCCGAAGTCCGCTACATTACCGTCAACGGCTTTCGCAAGACTTTTCGGGTGCTGGTTTCCGCGCTTAACCTGAGCGCGCGCGGTGACCTGGGCTTTGTCTATTCCTTTGACGACCTGACCGAGATCCGGCGACTGGAGCGCGAGGTGCGCATGCAGGATCGCCTGGCGGCGGTGGGCCGCCTGGCCGCCGCCATCGCTCACGAAATCCGCAATCCCCTGACCTCCATTGCCGGCTCGGTCAGCATGTTGTCGGATGCGCCCACCTTGAATCCCGAGGAGCGCCACCTCTTGCAGATTGTGACCCGCGAGTCCGATCGCCTCAACAATATCGTCACCGATTTTCTGGCGTACTCACGGGGCAAGCAGTACCGTTTCGAGCGCGTGAATCTGGTTCCGTTGTTGGAGGACACGCTCACATTGCTCGAACACCGCCTCACCTCCGAGAACGCCGGCATCGAGCTCAAGCGCAGCTTTCAGAAGTCCGAAGCCTGGGTGCTGGCCGATGGCGACAAGCTTAAACAGGTGTTCTGGAACTTCTCGGAAAACGCGGTGCGCGCAATGAAAACGACCGGCAAAGGTGGAACGCTGACCGTGGGTCTGGCCGAGCGCGGCCCCGACTGGGAGATGAGCTTTGCCGACACCGGTCCGGGCATCAACCCGCAGCAGACGGAAAAAATCTTCGAGCCCTTCCAGTCGAACTTTGAAGGCGGAACCGGGCTGGGCCTGGCGATCGTGTACCAGATCGTGCAGGCGCACGAGGGCAAGGTGTGGGCGCGTTCGGAGGTCGGCAAGGGCACCAGCTTCGTGGTGCGGTTGCGCCGACTGGAGCGGAGCGCCGCTGGCGGAACTTCCGCATCGGAATCCGCGGGAGCGGCGCTGGCGGCCGCAGCGGCGGGAGCGGGAGCAGGAGCAGGAGCAGAAGGAGGTCCGCGTGGGTAACATTCTCGTCTGCGACGACGAGCGCTCGATCTGCGAACTGCTCGATATTGCCCTGCGCCGCGATGGCCACAAGGTGGAAACCGTCACCGGTGGCGATGCGGCCAAGCGCAAGATCGACAGCGCGCTCTTCGACGTGATTGTGACCGACATCAAGATGCCGGGCGTGGATGGGGTCGAAGTCCTGCGCCACGCGCACCAGATCTCGCCCGAATCCGCGGTCATTTTGATGACTGCCGTCGACGACTACGAAGCTGCGGTGCAGGCCGTCAAGGCGGGGGGCGCGACCGATTACATCCGCAAGAGTCCGGGACTGGTGGACGAGGTCAAACTGGCCATCGCCCGCTCGCTCACGAAAGTTTCACTCAGCCGCCAGAACTTTGCCCTGCGCCGCGACGCGGCCACGCGCAATTCGCTCGACAACATCATCGGCGCCAGTCCGGCGCTCGAAAAGCTGAAGCAGACCATCCGCACGGTTGCCACCACCAGCAGCACGATTCTGGTCTACGGCGAAAGCGGAACCGGCAAGGAACTGGTTGCCCGCGCCGTGCACACCTGCTCGCCTCGAGCCGGCGAAGCGTTTGTCTCGGTCAACTGCGGCGCCTTCCCGGAGACGCTGCTCGAAAGCGAACTCTTCGGTTACGTCAAGGGCGCCTTCACCGGAGCGAACCAGAACCGGCGCGGACTGTTCGAAGTGGCCGACCAGGGCACGATCTTTCTCGACGAGATCGGCGAGATGACCATGCCCATGCAGGTCAAACTGCTGCGCGTGCTGCAGGAGCGCACGGTGCGTCCGGTCGGCGGCACGACCGAGATTCCGGTTGACGTCCGCGTCATCGCCGCCACCAACCGCGATCTCGACCGGCAGGTCACCGAGGGCACGTTTCGCGAAGATCTCTACTACCGCCTGAACGTCATTCCCATTCGCGTGCCGGGCTTGCGCGAGCGCCGCGAGGACGTTCCGCTGCTGGCCAATCACTTTCTAAAAAAATATGCGCCGGGGGCGGGGAAGAGCATTCACGGCGTCCGAGCGGCGTCGCTCGAAGCTCTGACCGGTTACGACTGGCCGGGCAACGTGCGGCAATTGGAGAACACGATCGAGCGGGCGGTAGCGCTCGAAGCCACGAGCGAACTGCACGTCGAGTTGCCGGCGGAGCGTCCGAAGGCTCGCGCCGTGGCGGCTGGCGCGGAAGGCGCAAGCGTAATCAATACGACCGTGAGCTTGCCCGCGGGCTCGGTTCTGCCCGAGGGCGTGAACATGGAAAACTACGTTGCGCAGATCGAGCGCTCGCTGCTGCAGTCCGCGCTGGGACAAACCAACGGCGTGCAGGTTCGGGCCGCCGACGTGCTCGGCATCTCCTACCGGTCGTTTCGTCACTTGATGAAGAAGTACGAGTTGTAGGCCAGCTCTCGGCTGTCAGCGCTCAGCTATCAGCTCTCAGGTTTCAGCTTCCAGTTCTCAGCTATCCTTTTAAGCCGCTTTTCCGGCGGGCGATTTTTCTTGGGGGTCAGTGCAGTAAGACTACCGTCTCCGTTGCAAAGTCACCCCGCTGAAAGCCTAGGCGAACTTTCCCGGATTTGTCCGTGAGCTCAGCCGCCAGTTCCATCGGCGTCCGTACTGCTTTGCCATCCACTGACCTGATTAGATCGCCTGCCTTCATGGATGCCATTTCCGCGACGCCTCCGGGCACGATCTCGAGAACTTTCGCTCCGTCAAATTCCTGGGGCACAACCAAGACGCCGAGCGCGGGGATCGACATGCCGCGACCCGGCACACTCACGGCTGCAGGCTGGCGGACGGCAACGGGCGAGGGTTGACTGCCGGAGGGTGCACGCGTGGACTTAGGCGAGGGCTCGCCATAAGCTCCACGGCCAAATCGATAAACGATTCCGCCACCGACACGGAAGCTGTTTTGGCTGGAAACGCCGTCGTTGTTCAGGTGATGGGTGTATATGAAATCGGCCGGCCCCAAGCGGAGTCCAACGCGGCGAAAGATCCAATAATCGATGCCGCCGCCCCCGGCGAACGCCACCGACGTATCGGACACGGAAGTCCCGGAGGAGGTTTCAGGAAGATCCATCCGGTCTTGCCCAACCAGGCCGTGCACAAAGCCGGTGAGCTTTCTGGAGCGATTTCCAACATTAAAGCGCGCCCCGCCCATGTAGGAGAGATTGCTGCAGTTCAAAATAGTAAAGCCGCAATCGCTAAGCTGATGGCCGCTGATGTCTCCCTCAACAGCAAGATGATGAAACAAGCTGACCGAGGCGGAAAAGTCCCAGCCGTTCAGGGTCAGGGTCTCCGCGGAAGAAAAGGACGTAATCGCGTTTGCCGGCATGTGAAAGCTGAGGTAGGAGTAGCCGCCGAACACATCCATGGCTGGAATGTTCTGAGCGGAAGCGATGCCGAGAAGAAAGAGAGATGCCAGAGCGAAGTGGACAAGTTTCTTCATGTTCCTTAACGTGCCTCCAGGGAATGCAAAAAATGCCCACAACCGACCGAATACAGATTGCACTGGCCGCTCGGGTCTGACGGGGCCAGCGTCGCCGGGACGCCCTCCTAGTAGGGACTTGTTTTCCGTCAACACTGGCACGAGATTACGGTGATTGGTGATTATAATTGCCGCGTGGAAAAAAGGAAAATGGGGGTCAAACGCGGGGGTAATGGTGCAGTTTGAATCCTCTCACCTTACTATCGCAACGGAGGCATGGAAACCTGCTTCGCTGAAAGCCATGCCGCCGCAGCCAAACATAATGTAATCACGATTGAGAAAGCGATGGGTATGATAAAGAGGTATCTCCAGCTCACAACCGTGATGGCGGCAAAGCAAAGGGCGAACGCCCACGCAGTGCCGCGCATGGGCGCCAAAGTCGCTGCCGGAAGGCCACCTAGCTGCCATGCCAATATCGCCGCGAATAGATAAAACACGCCGACAGAGAATCCGGCCGCCACAAAGAGGTCCCAATACGTGCGGCTGAACCCCTGCACGTCAAAGTGAATTGACCGCATTGAGCCAAGAAGGGCATCAACCCCCCATTTGGGATCAGACTGGCGAAAGCCGAGTGTATGTCCTACCGCGAAAAGCAGAAGAAGAACAGCAGCGATTCGATAAAACAGAGATGCTTTCATTCTTGCCTCCAGAGATCACGGCAGCGGGCACCACTATCCTGCCGCGTAGGCTCAAACTGTACCACTACCCAAACGCGCCACGCGCTCGGCGAATCTGCACGGGAGGAAGTCGCCAAATTCCCCTCCACCGCCACCGGAAACTGGCCCGCCAGGTCAGCGCAACGGCGAACCGAATCATTCATAATACCTGTCTTGCGCTCTGCCTCTATGGGGTTGCGATTGCACGTATGTAACCCTTCGTTTCCTCTAAAGTCATTTTCCGGTTCTGCCGATTGAGGTTGAAGGGCGGCAATTGAGTCCCTGTTGTGGGGCAATGGCGACGCGCCATCGGGAGAAGATTTATGTCAACAGCGGCAGTTTCCAGCTCATCGATTTTCCTGGAGCTTCAAAGCTTTTATCGGAATCGTCAGGCCGATGTTAAACAGCTCGGCAGCGCTCTCCAAAGCGGGGATCTGAACGGCGCCCAGCAAGCCTACAACGCCCTGGCCGCGCTCGGGCAAAGCGGACCCTTTGCCAGTTCCGAGCCTTTTTCCAAATCCAGCCGCGCCCAGGCTTTCGAGGCCGTGGGGCAGGCGCTGCAATCCGGCGATTTGGCCGGAGCGCAAGCGGCATTCGCTACGCTAACCGGCAAAAATAGTTCGGCAGGGGCATCGCAGTCTGAGGTCGTAAACCTCAGCCGTGCGCAGCCGATCAGTGCCACCACAGCCGCCAGTACATCTTCGATCTACCAGCAGGTGCAATCCTACCGGCAGCAACGGAACGCCGATCTCGCTCAACTCGGAACGGACCTGCAAGCCGGCAACCTGAACGCAGCGCAGCAGGACTTCAACACCCTGACCGCACTCGGCCAGAGCGGCCCCAATAAGAATGGGCAAACCTTTCAGCAAGCCGGTCGCGCCCAGGATTTCCAGGCCATCGGTCAAGCTCTCGAAAACGGCGATCTGGCTGGAGCTCAGTCGGCCTTCGCCACCCTTGGGGGAACTTTCGGCGCGCAGAGCCAGCAGGCTCAGTCGGCCATCTCAGCCTACAGTTCCAATTCCGGTGTTGCGGAGATCGTCATCAACCTGGGAAGCCCATCCGGCACGAGCGCTTCGAGCGGGTCAAGCGCGCCGGAAGTCGTCGTGAACGTCGGCCAGGGAGGCAGTTCTCCGTCCGGTGCGTCCAGCGTTCCCGAGGTCGTCATCAACCTGGGAGGCGCGTCTAACACGTCCAGCGCGTCTAGTACCAGCGCTTCCAGTGGAACAACCACGCCGGAAATCGTCGTCAATTTCGGCCAGGAAAGCGGTTCTTCGTCGCCTTCTCCCGAAGAGGTCACGATCAATCTGGGCAGCGCCATTTCAGGAATTGTCGTAGATCACAACGCAACTCAGGGACAGAACAGCAGCCCCGCCGAGCAACTCACCATCAACCTCAACCCGCAGAGCAATTACGAACTCATTCTGAACTTGCTCAACTCCAGCGCGGCGAGCTCGACTCAGAGCTCCAGCAATGCGCTGAGTGTGAGCGCATAGTTCTGCGGGCATAGCTCTGCGGAGATAGTTCTGTTGCCTGGAGTCAGGTCGCACGCCCGGCGCGAAGCCGCAGGCTGAAGTCTCAGACCGAAGCGGCAGAAGAAGCGCAGACCATAGGGGGCGTTTCGGAAGTGTCTCCGCCCGAAACGCCCCTGCAATCTTGCCGCTAGGCGCGCTCCATTTCGCCCGGCAACAAAGCCTCGGCGCGCGCCTATTTTTCGCCAGCCCCAGCGTTAGAACGTGATGCGCACTCCCAACTCTATTTGCCGCGGAGCCCCCGTCGCGTACGTGCCCGAGCCAGGGAGAACGCGGTCCAGCCGCGCCGTGCAGAAGGCGGTTGAGTTGCCGCAGTATCCCCCCGAACTCGCGTTGTTCAGCGAACTGCCCGGCGCGCCGTTCATCACGCCGCTTAACTGGTAGCCCGGACCTCCGAAGTTGGCCCAGTTGAAAACGTTGAAAACGGAAACGTTCGGCTCCAGCTTCACCCGCTCCCCAACCTGAAACGGCCGGCTCAAATGCAGATCCATCGTCTTCAGCCAGGTCGCTTCTGCGGCATGCGAGGGCAGCCCTTGAATCAGAGGCGCATACGCTCCCAGCGCAAGCAGTTGCGTTGTGCTGAACAGACCGGCAGTCGCCAGCGCCTGACCCGCGGGAGTCAACTTCCCGGCGTATGTTTGGTTGTAACGCGTGATGACCTGGGTCAAATTGGCGTTCGAGTATTTTCCCGTGCTGCCAATAACCGTGTTCGGTAAAAGATCGCCCACGGTGCCGTCGCCGGAAAGGTCGCTGCGGAAGATTTCCCCCGCCACTCCGCCCCCGTTTTGCTGCGGAACATACGCGCTTAGCGGAAGCGGCGACGCCAGATGCGTGATCATCGAAAGCCGCAGACCGTACTGCAAATCCCACGTGGGAGTGAGGCTAAACTGGTGCGTGCGGTCCAGTCCCGAGTCTCCCCAATGTCCCAGATGCGGCCGGTTGTAGTCTTCCGCCACGTTCATCAGCGAATAGTCTCCTCCGCTGCCGTTCGGCTCTGCCAGGTTGGTGCGATAGCGGGAGAGCGTGTAGGAAATCGCCATGTCCAACCGCCGCACGCGCTTCATCGGGTTGTCTCCGCTGACCCCGTGGTACGCCAGCTGTATAGCTGTATACCGCGACCGCCCGCTCGGAAAGTACATGATGTTCGATCCCACCGCCGGATTGATCCCGCCGAAGGACGCCTGCAACGGCTGATGCGACAAGTTCTGCTTCCCTAAGACCGAGCAGGGAAACGGTCCGCAGAAGGCATTCGACGAATCCAAACCCTGGCGCGCGAAATCGGTGATGCTCGCTCCCGTCACGGCGTTCAAGTAGCAAGCCACGGCGGCCTGCGAACTGCTGCCCGCGAACGCCGCCGTCGGGCATCCTGTGCCTGCCAGCGTCGCATTGATCGCATTCAGTTCCGCCTGATAGGTATTGTGTAAGGGGTTTAGACTGTGCCCGTCCGTCATGTAGCCTGCGTCGCCCACGTGATTGGTGTCAATCCCCAGCGGAAACTGGGTGCCAATCTCGCGCACATAGTCGACGGAGAACATCCCGCGTTCCCCGATCTGATGCTGAATTCCACCGCTCATGTGGATAACCCGGGGCGTCCTGAAACCGGGTGCCAGCATGCCCCCAAAATCCGCTACGCTGTTGGCCAGCGAGTACACGTTCGGCCCGCCCGTCACCGCCGACTGTGCCGCCATAAACTGCTTCTGCAGATCCTGGATTGCTTTAGAAACGACGCCGATCGGCTGCCCGCAGATCTGTGTCGCAATATCGAGTCCATCGACCGCGCTTACCACGCCATTGCTCTCACTTATGACGCCATTGTTTATGCCCGATGGCGCATTGGGAAATAGCACCGATCCCGCCGGACACAGGGTCAGGCTGCGGTTATATTGTCCGTTCGACAAGCGGTTGACGCGATCCTGATAGGTATTCTGCAGCAGAAAATTGTCATAGAACAACCCGCCGCTCAACCGCACCACCGTCCGCCCACTGTGCCCCGGATCCCACGCCACGCCGGCTTGTGGAGCAAAATTCGCGATCGGCTGGTTCACGCTCTGGCCGAGAAACTGGTGCAAGCCCGGCGTGACAGGAAACGCAATCAAACCGAATTGATCGAGAATCAAACCAGCCGTGCACGGCGGAGTCTGTACGATCTTTGTGTTGATCGCCGAACATGGGACCGCCGGTAAGTCGCTGTCTGTGCGCCCGCTGTCGTGCACATAATTCACGCCAAACCTGATGTTCAGGTTCGGAATCGGGTTGAAGGTGTCGCCCAGGTAACCCTCGAGGCGCGTGTCGAAGTGACCGCCCGTCGGCCGGTTGAATGCCGAGTTCTCACTGAAATTTCCCAGGCCATTGAAAATCGTGACCGTGCCCACCGGATAGTTCAGCGGATTATCCGCAGCTCCCCGCGGATCGCCTGGGATAATCGGCACCAAGCTCGGGTTGCTATTGATGGCGTTGATCACGTCCATTCCGTTCGAACTGGTCACCGACGGCCCGTAATTCCCCGGCGCGTAAAAATCTCCCTGCGCGATGCGGTGAATCGCTCCCCCGAACCGTATGGTGTGAACCTTATAAATCGTGCTGCTGTCGTAGCGCCCGAAAAGGTCGCGTTGAATCGTCTGCCGCGGACCCGCCACGCTCGGCCCCAGGGCATACGATCCAATCTGCATGTGGAATGGCGCCGGCGCCGAGTCGATCAGGTCGGGAGTGATCGCGTTCACCATCTTCTGATAGCCGAAGCGGGCGCTGTTCACGAACCGTCCCCGGTTCCAATCCAGCCCAACAACCGCCGCCGGAACGTTCAACTGATCGCGAAAATTCGACTGGCTCTCCGGCGGCCCGATCTGGTTGGCGTTGTCGTAGCTGAGGCGCACAAACCACTTCATGTTGTCGCTGAGGTTATAATCCAGCCGCGCCGTCAGCATGTTCTCGCGAAAATAGGCGTCGCGCAGGCTGATCTGGTTAGGAGCTGGGAATCCGAGCACGGTCGGCAAAAACCCATCCTGCTTGGTGCGTTCCCCGCCGATGAATAGAAATGCCTTGTCCTTGATCACCGCGCCGCCGCCGCCAAATCCATACAGCTGGCGGCTATAGTCGCTGCCAGAGGGAAATCCCGCCAAGCCGAGTATCTTGTCTTGCAAATCTCCATACAGATTGCCGTGCCATTCATCTCCACCCGAGCGCGTTGAAACCCGCACCGCACCGGCGGCGTTCAGCGACTGAAACACCGCGGGCGTGACCCGCGAGACGATCACCTCCCGCACCGCCTCCGCCGGCAGGTTCATCGTGGCCGCGCCCTTGGTCTCATCCATAGCCTCGACTTCATCCATGTCGTAGCGCGTGGTTCGTCCCAGCTGGCTGTTGATCGAAAGCGATTGGAACCCGCTCTTGCCCGGATCGAGAATCCCTCCATCCACCGCCTGCACGCCCGGATCGAGCTCTCCCGCATGCAGATAGCTCCGCCCGTCAATCGGGAGCCTGTCGCTGGCATCCCCATCGAACTTGCTCTCCAGCCGCACCGGCCCCGGACTGATCCATTCCAGCCTGAAATCCGCCGTGACCGCAGCCCCCAACACCACATTCACGGTGCTCTCGGCCGGCGTCATGTCCCGGCCTTCCGCCCGCACCACATAAGGGCCCGGCGGCAACACCTCGGAAACATACGTCCCGTCCTTGCCGGTGCGCGTGACTCCCCTGGTCTCGGTGGCCTGCGAGCGGTAGAAAACCCGCGCCCCTTCCACGGGGTTGCCGGCGTCATCCCGCACCGTCCCTTGAATGGTGCCGGCGGTCGGATTTTCTTCGGTCGTTTCCTGCGCCCACAAGTCCTGCGCGCACAAGGAAAGCGTGAGCGCAACCACAACGAAGGGCAATCGGCTAATCGGCAAAGAACGACGAACCTGCAATCCAGACCAATCAAACAAAGCGACTCTCCTGGGGGCAGAACCTGAAGTAGAACCTGGAAGCGATTCCGCGTCTAAGGATCCTGGTTTTCCAATGCAATGATTTTCTACTGAAATCGAATAGAATAGTCTACTAGATGCGGCCACTTCCACGGGGCGATGTATGGGTTTTTCTGGTGGCGGCTGCCAATCCGCAGTTCGAGCCAGTTCCGGCTGACCCGCAGAGCACACAAACAAGAAGCACAGAAAAGGAGCACAAAAAAAGGAGCCGGAAATCCGGCTCCCTAAGAACTCACTACAACGGTGGTTAGAAGGTTAACTTCAAAGACATATATAGGTTTCGGGCACGCTGAAAATACAGAGGCTGGCCATACAGGCTGTTGAGGACCAGGTGATTCCCAGAAGGAGTTCCCTGCGGCGCTTGGTTGAGCAGCGCCGTCCAGTTGTACGGGTGCTCTACCGCCGTATAAAATTTGGCGCTGTTAAGGAGAAAGCACGGCCCGCCACACGCGGCAGTAGTCGGCCCTATCCATTGCGGGTAGAAGCTCGAATCCATGCTCTCCCAGTATGCGACGGTGGCATGCTGATTAAGCGCGTTGGGAACCGTTATCGATAAGCTGACGTCGTTTCTCTCCCTGAACTTGTAGTGTTGTGTCAACTGCAGGTCAGACTGCGTGAACCAGGGTGTGCGCCGTTGGTAGGGAGCGCTCACGCTGATTGTGCCATCTGGGGCCTGCGAGGCATTCACAAAATTCCCCCAGCCCACCGGATATTGATTGAATGCACCCCCCTCCGCGTTCGGCGCCCCATAGTTGAGTGGCAGGGGCGAGGACAGTCCTACATCCAGGAAGGTGCTTACGGGCGATCCCTGGTACAAATACTGGAAGATACCAAAGTCCGTGGAGAACTTGCGCAGCCACGGCAGCGTGTAGTAGCCGTAGCCCTTAAAGACGCTCGGCCGGTCGGTCGAAAGTGGTCCGCTGTCGGGAGTGCCGTTAGCGCTGTACGACATGTAGGGCTCGTCGAACGCGCGGCTGTTATTCGGCGAGTTCCGGCCGCCGCCGCCGTCCGAGATGTCGCTGTTGGTCAAGCCGCTGTAGTTGCCGCGGAATTTGCTGTAGGTGTAAGAGAACATGCCCGCCCAGTGCTGGCTGGTCGACTTGGTCAACCGAAATTCCACACTGTCATACTTGCGCGACGCCGGCTGTTGGTTCGGCGGGCAAGCGTAGGTCACACCGCATCCGCTGCCGGTCCCCCCGGACAGGAACTTATAGAAACCGTCGAACGTCTCGTTGACTCCCTTTCCAGGGTTGACGATCACAAAGGTCTCGCCAATATTTGGGTTATAAAGAGAGGAGTCTTCAATGGCATCGTCGAGACGGCGGCGGTCCCAGCGGGCTTCGAAGGCCACGTTTTTGGCAAGCTGATGGTCGATGCCAAAAACGCTCTCGTGTTGCGTGTAAGGCTTCAGGTTCGGTGCAACTCCCTCTTCTGTGGTGGTGCACGTCGAACACGTGGTGGGCCATTCGCGGAAGTTAACGTTTTGTATGAAGGTAAGGCCCGCAGGCGCCCCTCCTGAGCCGAAGTTTCCCGGGATCGATGAATCGCTGCCCGCGCAGTATCGGCCAGCACTGTTGTAGAGGGGAAGGATGGAGGCTAGATTCTGGGTGTCCAGAGTATAGTAGCAATTGTTCCAGTACTGGCCGCCGAACGAGCTGATGGCCAGATTCAGCTTCATAATGTCATAGAACCTACCGTAGCTGCCGAACACCTTCCACTGGCCGTTTCGAAACACATCCCAGGCAGCTCCTATTCGGGGAGCGATCTTGCTACCCCAACCGAACTGGATGGGTTTGCTAATCCCGCCTGCCGGCTGATCTTCGGCAGGCAGGTATTCGTGTTCAAAACGAACCCCAGCGTTGATCGTGACACCGTGGCCAATCGTCCAGGCATCCTGAGCAAAGAAGGCATGGTTCATGCTGGTTGCCGTGCCATTGGAGCCGTAGTCCGTGAGGTAGACGTAGCCATATTGCCCGGCGCAGCCCCCGTAGAGCGTTATGAAGGCTGGGCAAGTGATTGCCCAGTTTGCAGTGTCCTGGGGTATGAACTGTCCAGCGCCGGGATATACGTTCACATTCGGTTCATTGAAGCGCTGGGAAATGGCATTGGTAAGCCGCATGAGCTGGTAGCCGAACTTGAAGTTGTGCGTGCCCTTCCATCCGCTCTTGAACCAGGCAACGTCCCCATCGATCTGGTTGCGACGCATGACATTGTGCAGCGTGTTGTTGATATCGTTGGCAGCGCTGTTAAAGCCGCTCGTCTGGGACAGTTGGGAGTTGGCCGGTATCGGAACGCCGGTGTTATCGAGCGCACCTACACCGCTGACGCCGAAGGCATCAAAAGAACTACCGGTTGGATAGCCGAAGTCATGATAGTTCTGGAAGGTATACCCCCAGCGGAAGGTTCCTACCAAGTGGGGTGTAACGGTGTAATCCAGCCCAGTGTTAGTGGTTACATTAGGTGCAACGTATCCGAGTTCGTGCCCGAATACGGAAAGAGGACTCGTGGAACCGGCGTTGTATAGCCCGGTTGTGGAATCAGCGGGAGGCAAACCCTCGCCGCTCTCCCGCTGTAATTGGTAGAGCCAGGAACCGAACACGCGAATCTTCTGGGTCGCGGCCCAATCAATTCGAGCGTTCGTGTAGTAGGTCTGCTGGTTGCGGCTGAACGGCGTCGGACCCGTCACCGGTGGAAGGCCACTAGCGACCGAGCCAGGAAAAGCCCAATTCACGGTGCGGTCGACCTGTCTGAACTCGGGATTGAACGACGCGAAGAACCACAGCTTATCCTTTATGAATGGACCGCCGATTGTGAAGCCGGGGAAAAGATCCGACAGCCTATCCCTCTTAGCCTGGTATACTTGGTTAGAAGCATCGAGAGTGGGAGTTGCCGGACCAGTAAACTGTGGGTTGTACCTTAGATACTCGGGTGGCGAACCGTCCCACCCGCCCCTCTCAGCCTGGGCAAAGACCGATCCGTGGTAACTGTTGCCGCCTTTCTCCATCACCACGTTGATCACGCCACCCATTGCTCCGCCATATTCGGCTTCAATGCCCGAACTCTTCACCTGCATTTCCTGAATGAAAGCAAAGGGCACATTGGTATGGGAGAAGCCGCCGATGGCGTCCGCCGTCTCTTGCCCTTCCACCAGATAAGCGTTTTCGGAGTCGGCGCCGCCGCCAATAGAGAAACCAAAAGCACTCCCGTTGCTGCTGCTACCCGGAGATTGCCCGCCGGTTCCGGTGCCGAGGGCGGCGTTAGGTCCTACCTGTCCCCCCGCCAGAGGTTCGTTGCGGGCCCCGGGAGCAAACTGAATCGCAGACTGGAAGGAATACCCGTGGGGGACCTCCTGAATAACATCTGCGGTCACGTTCGTCACGGTGCGGGTGGTGGTCACGTCGATTACGGGAGCAACCCCACTCACCTCGACCACCGTTGAGCTAGCGCCCACTTCGAGCTTGACGTCGATCGTGGGAAGGTGGCCGACTTCGATGACCAAACCCTCGCGTTTCAGGGTCTTGAAACCCTTCGCAGTAATCGTGAGCGTATACGAACCCGGAGGCAGGTTGGCGAAACGGTAGTAGCCGGCACCGTCGGTATCCGATTCTTTCTTGCCGACCAGCGACGTACCCGTCAACTCCACGTGCGCACCCGATACCACCGCACTGGTTGGGTCCCTCACAGTACCCTGCAAGCCGCCCGTAGTTTCTTGGGCGAACGCGAACGCCGCCAGCAGCGCCAGCACGAACAGAAGGGACAAACTCCGAAACAGTACGCGAGCCTTAGCCATAATCTCTCTCCTCTAGGAAACAGAAGCCGCGATGTTCACAGCAATTTACAATCCAAGACAGCTTCATTTAACATCATGTCCGCTATTGTATTGTAAACACGATACTTACTAAGCAGAAGAGGGCTCGGCTTGAGACTCTAAAGTGGGGCCAATCTATGGTTTTTGGTAGGAGTGAACTTCAGAATTATGTATCTCTGCATCATGTATCTGCGGCTTAAAACGTCCCCTTCCGCGTGTAGTATCCCGCGCGGTAGTGCGGCTGATAAGGACCGCCTGCGGGCGGATTCGCCAGGTCCACCCGCAGTTGGCGGAATTCCGAATTCGAATAGCGCTGCGACGGATAATACGCCAGTAGATACTGCGTCCGCAGTTCGTCGCTGATCTGGCGGAAGGCGTCGTCGAGTTGCGGCAGCGAGGTGGCGTAATAATACTTCCCGCCCGTGTCCGTTGAAATCTGAATCAGCGCGTGCTCGCCGCCCGTATCTCGTCCCGCGTCCGCTTCAATGGGCACGATGATGATGCTATAAATAATCGCCTCCGCCTCCTGGGCCGCGCGCAGCGCTTCTTTGTAGTTCATCTGGCTCATCGTGTCTCCGCCGTCGGTGATCACCACCATCACTTTTCTTCCCTGCCGCCGGCTCAGCGCCTGCGATCCCAGAAAAATCGCATCGTAAAGCGCCGTCGCCGAGCCATTGCGCACCCGGTCGATTCCGGCGTCGATCTTTTTCAAATCGGATGTGAAGGGCACCATTAGGCTCACTTCTTCGCTGAACTTGTACACCGCCAGTCCATCCTGCGGCCGCACAATCGCGTGTGCAAACTTGCGCGCCGAGATCAGCTCCAGCGGCAGATCTTTTCTTGTGCTCAGGCTCGTATCCACGGCCAGCACAATCGAGAGCGGCAGCGCCGATTCCCGGCTGAAGATCGCGATCTTCTGCTCTTTGCCATCTTCTTTCAGTACGAAATTTTCTTTCAGCAGGTTGGCCACCGGAGCCCCGCGCCCGTCCGTCACCGTCACGAACACGTTGACCAGCTTTACGTCGACCTTGATCGTGGTTTCCGGCTCCTCCGCCATCAACCAGGCGCTGGTCCAAAGGAACAAGGTGCAAAGGAACAAGACGCAAAGGAACAAGACGCAAACCATCCAGCGAGCCACCAGCTGCGAGCCACGAGCTACGCGCCACGAGCTACCCCTGACACCGTTTGCTCGAAGCTCGTAGCTCGCAGCTCGCAGCTGGTTTTGGATTCGCTTCATTGGAGATTCAGTCATTTGGATGCAAGCTGCTCTACCGCTGTGTCTCAGGGCCGTCGAATTTCTTCGGGAAACGCCTCCCCGTCGGCCCACACCGCTCCATCTTCAAAGTATTCTTTCTTCCAGATGGGCACCGTCTTCTTGAGCGTGTCAATGATCCACCGGCAGGCCTCAAAGGCGGCGTCCCGATGTGCCGCAGCCACCACGATGAGCACGCTGGTCTCGCCAATCTCCAGCCGCCCCAAGCGGTGGACGATCGACGCGGCTCGCACCCCAAATCGCGCCCGCGCCTCCGCCGCCAGAGATTCCATCTGTTTCGGGGCCATCGCTTCATAGGCTTCATAGTCCAGATAGAGCGTGTGCCGCCCACGCGTGTTGTCCCGCACCACGCCGTCGAAAATCACCGCCGCGCCATCCGCTGGCCGCTTCAAGCGCCCAATCACAGACTCCGTATCGATCCGCTCGCGGACGATCCGGACTTCGCCGCACACTTCGCCGTCTTCCTCCGACCCGCCGCTCACCGGCGGCAACAGCCCCACTTCATCGCCCTCTCGCAGCACCCGATCCGCTCCCGAATATTCCTGATTCACCGAAATCGCCAGCGATGGCGCCATCGCTTCAAACCGCGCAGTCTCTCGCGCATAATGGAAGAGTACCTCCCGCACCCGCGCCCCTTCCGGCAGATCGACCGTCTCGCCCGATCGTCCTACCACGTCCTTCAATACTCCAAAAAAAAGCACGCCGATCTTCATCAGACTTTCCCCTAGAAACGGCACTGGGCACTGCCCGCCGACTAACTGGGGTACTGGGTACGGCAACTGCTAAGTGCGGGCCGCGCCACTAGTGTAGCGCGCAGCCGCCGAAAGGACCTGTCCCTCCGTACAGTCGTCCCCACGCTCTTCAATTACTTCCGTAATCGTGCATCAGGCCACTTTCCCGTTTAATCTTATTGCGAACATTCCAACGCCCAGAGGAGGCTGCTATCGCTACCGCCGCCCAAACCGAAGCCGGCCGCAGTGCGTCGGCTCGGTCTTTCCTCCACAGCCTTAATATTTTGATTAAGTACACCCGGCTCTACGGAGTGACCCACAAGCGCACCGAGGGCCAGTTCGAGACCGCCTGGAGCGAACTCCAGCAGGCGCTGCCCAAAAGCGGCGATACTGGTTTTCTACTCGGCGTCGCCGACAACAAACTTCTTCTCGATGGTATCCCGCTCGAAGCCGGACAGGCGGAGCGCAGTTTCGCACAGTTGCTCAACACCGCGGGACTCTCCAGCATCCTGTTTTCGAACAAGGTCACGCTCGAGGACTTTACCCGGCTGGTCCGCGCTTTTGCCATGGGCGCCTCCAAAGCGCAGGACTTCGCCAAGCAGCTCAAGGAAACGCTCGGCGATCACAAGGACTCTTCGATCCGCATCAACGAAGTCAAGTTCGTGGCCGCCGATCCTGTAACCGGTGAGTATTCCATGGCGGCACAACTCGCCGTCCAAGCCCTCGGCCCCGAGGCCAAGCAGTGGCTCAATGACCCTCAGAAACTTTTGCAGTTAATTGCCGCCGCTCAGGGAGCGAGCGCCGGCGCCGGCGCGCCCGGCAGCCCGCCCCTGGGCAGCGTCCCAAACATCCCTATTCCCGGCTTCACGGGCGCTCCTGGATCGGGTTCCGGCGGAGCATGGACTGGCGGCGTCGTTCCCTTGCAGGAAGAGGAAGTCATCCAGACCATTCGCCTGCTCACTCATTTCGGCCAGGCGATGCAGGATCCGAACGGTTCTCAGGATAATCTCAAGGTCGAACTAGGCAAGGTGCCCGAAGGTGCCAAGCTGAATCTCGCCCAGTTGCTCGAAGGTCTGGCGGCGCAGGCTTCTCAGAACGTGGCCAACGAAAGCAATGACACACCGCTTCTGATGAAGGCGGCCGAAAGCATGGCCATCAAATTCGCTCTCGACCGATATCAGCGGGGGGACATCAAGGTCAATGCCGTCCACGACATGATGGACCACATGAGCCGGCAGATGGACACGCTTCGCCAGATTCTGCGCGTCCAGGAAGATAAGATGTCCAAGGCCGGCATTCTGATTGAGTCCCATGCCGACATTCTCGACCGGATGTTCTGGGCCGAAATTCCGGAGGCCGGCAAGAAAAGCGTTCTGCTCTCCGACGAAGCCGCGTGCGTGCCGCCCCGCAACATTCGCCAGTTCGTCGAAATCCTTTTTGAACGCGACGACAATAAGGTCGCCGCTAATATTCTTTCCAATTACTGCGGTGGCATCGACGCCAAGGATGCCGAGCCTCGGCGCAGAACCGCCAGCGGACTGGCTCAACTCGCCGACCTCTATGCCACCGCGCCGGATGAAGTCATGCCCAATGCCCTCGCCCGGATCGGCGAGAAACTGGGCAAGGAAACCGATCCCGAAATCGAGAGCCTGCTGAGCGCCGCCTTCGCCCGCTTCGGGCAGGAGGCCTGCGCCCGCAAAAAGTACAAAGCCGTCGCCGAACTTTGCCACTCGTTCGAGGATATAGCCCGGCAACGCCCCAACCTGGTGCAGGATCTCCGCTCCCGCGTCGGCATCGAAAATCGCCTGCCTGAGATGATCGAAGAAGCCATCAACGCCGATCAGGCGCCCGAGGATTTAATCGAGGTCCTGCAGCAGCTTCCCAGAAGTTCCATCGAACACCTTGCCGACCGCTTCTTCCGCGCCCAGAAACGCGTCGAATGCGATCGCATTGTCGAACTCGTGGACGAACTCGGACAACCTGGCATCGACGATCTGCGCGACATTCTGCGCACCGGCCAGCCCCGCCAGGCTGCCTCCACCGTCGGCCTATTGAGCCGCCTCGCGGCAACCACGCTGCTGGAGTTGCTGCCCACCCGCATGAGCGAGTTCAACCGCTTCTATCAGGACGTCATCGTTCGCCAGATCGCCTACGGCGCCGCGCCCGACCGCGGACGCACCCTGCTCGAACTGCTCGAACTGCTCGACGCCCACATCTTGCCCGAGGCCATTGACGAGATCGGCATGAGCCAGGACAAGAGCGCCAGTTCCAGCCTGATCGCGCTGGCCGCCGCCGGCGAAGCTCAGAATCGTCCACCGTTCGTCCAACTGAAGGCCATCGAGTCGCTCGGCCGTTTGCGCGAGAGCGAGGCCGTCCCGGTTCTGCGCGCCATCGTTGACGACAAGAAATTTTTCGGCTACAACCAGCACCGCGAATTGAGAATCGCAGCCATTCAGGCGCTCTCGAAGATCGATCCCCGCCACGGTACCCAGGCTCTTGTCGAAAGCGGCCTCGAATCCGGCGAACTCGCCATCGCTCCGCTTGATTCCGGTCCGGGATGTCCCTGGGTCCGCCAGCGCCGCTACGAACGCATTGTCCTGCCGCGCGCGCTCTCCGCCACCCTTTCCAGTTCCTGGGGAAAGTCGAACATCGTTATGCGTGAGATGAGTCTCGGCGGCGGGATGGGGACGCGCAATGACAATCTCCGCGTCGGCTCCGAAGCCCACGTCGAAATTTCTCTGGGCGTGAAAAGAATCCGCGGCGAGGTTCTCCTCCGCCGTGCCCGCGTCAATGAAATCGGTTTCGAGTTCGTCAGCATGGATCTCGACAGCCGCTACCGCCTCCGCCGCGTTCTGGTCGAGGCGTTGCAAAAAGTCCCGGAGAATCGCTCGACCGAATGGGACGGCGGACGAAAAAAGTAAAACAAGCTCTCGGCTCTCCGCTCTCCGCTCTCGGCTCCCGGCTCTCCGCTCTCGGCTCCCGGCTCTCAGGAAGTACGTGGTACCCCCCGGTAACCCTAGAGCGCCCCTTTTTCCACCTTCAAAGAAAAAGCCCCTGGTCATGCAGAGGCTTTTCCTGGGATCAAGCGGGTGCCCCGCTCATCGCGCGTTTTGCGATGAGCGGGTTCCGGCAAACTTTAGAGCGTCCTATGCGACCTTCACGAAAATAATTACCAGCGTGAACAACACCAGCGATTCAATGAAGGCCAAGCCGAGAATCAGCGCCACCTGAATACCAGCGCGGGCGGCCGGATTGCGTCCGAGCGCTTCGCACGCCGACGACGCGGCGCGCCCCTGGCCCTGCGCCGCCAACCCGGCGGCGATGGCGATGGCGAAGCCGGAAGTGATTGCTATCCAGTTGGTCGAACCCGCCGCGCTTGCGCCCGTCTGTGCGAACGCCGGGACAGCCAGCACCGAGAACATCAGCATCACGAACAACAACATTACGATTTTCCGCATTTTGCTTCTCCTTTATGAATTACCCCCAGTGGGTGGTTGACGCCGTGCAAGTAAGCCGGCGCCCTCACGCTGAAGGCAGTTGCCAGTAGCCAGTATCCAGTACCCAGAAAACCGTTCACTGGCTACTGGGTACTGTTCTTAGTGCTCATGCGCCGTCGCCTCTCCCAGATAAACGCAGGCGAGCAGCACAAAAATGTAGGTCTGGATAAACGACACGCCGATATGCAGGCCCTCGAATATGATCGGAATACCCAGCGGCACCAGCGAAAAAAATACCAGCGTAACCATCTCGCCCGCGAACATGTTCGCGAAAAGACGGACCGTCAGCGACAGGACGCGGGCCGCATGACTGAACAACTCAATCGGGAACAAGAGGATCGGCAAGAACAACCGGACAGCCAGCGGCATGCCCTCTTGCGGCCCGATAAAATGTTTCAGGTATCCCACCGGCCCATTCGCCCGCAGACCCTGGAAGTGATAGTAAAACCACGTGAGCAACGCGCAGCCTAGCGGCACTATCGGCACCGCTGTGGGCGATTCCAGGCCCGGCACCAGTCCAATCAGATTGCAGCTCAGGATGAACATCCCCAGCGCGGTCAGATACGGGACGAACTTTTCCGGATGCTGCGAGATGGTCTCGCTGGCCAGGTTATTGACGAATCCGTCGATGCCTTCCATGGTGTGCTGCAACGCGCCCGGCCGCTCTACCGAGAGTCGCATGCGCACGGCAATAAAAAATATCGTTAGCAGCAGTACCACCAGCAGTTCCATCGCGAAGCTGTTCGTGATCGGAGTCGCCGGATGCTTCGGATGAATGTGCAGCGCTTGCAGCAACGCCAGCACCGGCACGCAGAACAGACGATTCAAAAGTGCGGTAAAAGCCAGTTGTTCCATTTTTCGGACTACAGTACTTATTAGAACTTGTCATCCCGAGCGGAGCGAGGGACCTGCAGTTTCGTCGGCCGCCAGCAAACTACAGATCCCTCGCTTCGCTCGCGATGACAAAACTTTCAGGAGCTTTACGATGCCCGCCGTAAAGCCGCGTATCCTTCCCACACCGCCTCGGCCATCAGGGCTGCCACCGGCACGCACAAGCCCCACAGAAAGCCGCGAAACGCCAGGGAAGAACTTCTGAATATAGCATAGGCAACGGCTCCCACCAACCCGTAGCGCACCACGAAACGCAGGGTGATCCAGCCGCCTTTCTCCCGGCTGTTCCGGTTGACGATGCGATCGGCAAGTCCTTCGACGCCGCGCGTCAGCGAGCGGAAATTAACATAGGAAACCGCGGCTCCGAAGGTAAACCCAATCGATCCGGCCCAACCGTAAAACCAGAACGCCGGCCCCAGCAGTAGAACGCTCACGACCAGCATGTTGCGCAGCACGCGGGGAACGATGCGCTCATGATTTGCGCTTTCAAGGAGACGCTCCGCTGGCGGAGCGACCGCGGGCTGATCGAGATGCTCCTCATCCTTATCCTTATCATTCATCTTTTTTGAAAGCGCCGAAGGCCATGCGGATCATCTGCCAAAATCCCACCACTGCGCCAAACAACAGCCCGACCAGATAGAGCCACTTAGTGTGCAGCCAGTAATCGGCCAGCTTGCCCAGAAAGAATCCCAGCAAAATCGCCGCCGGAATAATAAACCCCATCTCGGAATAGCGAGCCAGCGAGACAAGCGGATCTTTCTTCTCCGGGAGATTGGAAGGCTCAGGCATGCCAGGGAATTGTAAATCAGCCTCAAGCTACGAGCTTCGAGCTACGAGCAACCTGAGCCGAGCCTGGCCGGGTTACGCGCCAGGAACGAAGCCGGAAAAAGGCGAATCTAGCCGACGGGCGGCCGTCTTGCTTGCTCGAAGCTCGTAGCTCGCGGCTCGTAGCTCACTTCAACATCGCCGCCACATGCGGAGACTGCGCAATCCCCAGCGACCAATTCACGCCGCGAATGAAAGGCTCCGGATAAATTCCGATCACGATCGTCGCCAGCGCCGTCACGCCCACGGCACAACGCATTCCAATACTGACGGGCAGGCGTTCGATCTCCATCGGCGCGCGCATCAGCATCGAGTTCGCAATCTTCAGATAGTAATAAAGTCCGAAGAGCGAGTAGAGCACCCCGAGCGAGGCTAGTCCGTAGTGTCCGCTTTCGATCAGACTCAGGAAGATGTAGTACTTGCCCAGGAACCCGGCGGCGGGCGGAATGCCGGCGAGTGACAGCATGAACAGCAGCATGAGCACCGCTTCGAGCGGAGCGCGCTGGTAGAGCCCGGCCATGTCGTCGAGTTCGTCGCCAATCACGTTGCGCTGCCGCAGCGACGTGATTACCGCGAACGCTCCCAGATTCATGAACGTATAGACGAGCAGGTAGATCAGGATTCCCTTGAAACCGTCGTTAAAGCCCGGACTGCCGATCTGCGACGTGCCCATGGCCACAAACGCCAGAAGCATGTAGCCAACGTGCGCAATCGAGGAGTAGGCGAGCAGCCGTTTTGTATTCGTCTGCGTGAGCGCCGCGAAGTTGGCGCCGGTCATGGTGGCGATGGAAACGATCACAATCACCGGCGTGTAAACCGAGCGCAGCGGATACAATCCAAGAACCATGATCCCGCCTGGGCCCGGAAAGACGGGGTAACCCAGTATGCGCAGCAGCAGCGCCCAAGCCGCCGCTTTCACCGCCACCGACATGAAGCCGGTAATGCTGGTGGGCGCGCCTTCGTAAGCGTCCGGCGCCCACTGATGAAAGGGAACGGCGGCGATTTTGAACAGCAACCCGACCATGGTCGTCAGCAGCGCGATCACCACCACCGGATTGTGCGGATTCTGCGCCGAGACCGCGCGCGCAATGACCGCCAGGTTGGTGCTGCCGGAAAGTCCGTACCACAGCGAGAGGCCGTAGGCAAAGATGCCCGACGAAAATGCGCCGAGCAGCAGATACTTCAAGGCCGCTTCATTGGAGCGCCGGTCGCGGCGCAAGAAACCAACCAGCACGTAAGTGGAAATCGCCATCAGTTCGAGGCCGATGAAGAGCAGCACGATGTCGATTCCCGCCGCCATGCACATCATGCCCACCACGGAAAGCAGCAGCAACGCATAATACTCGCCGTGGTGCTCATCTTCTACGTCAAGATAGTGCACCGACATCAGGATCGAGATAGCCGCTCCGGCTAGAAACAGATACCAGAAATAGATGGCGAAGCGATCGACTAACAGCGAGTTAGAGAACCCAAGTGAGAAACCCCTCAAACCCAGCGTTGACTGAATTTGCCAAGTGCACAAAGCCGCAAACAGCACGCCGACAAAGGCGCCCAGAGCGTTGATCCATTTCCATTCACGCGGAACCCATAAGTCGATCAGCAAAATGCCGAGCGCGAAAATGGTAAGTTCCACCATCGGCAACATCAACCGGTAATCAGTTGGTGAGAGGCCTCGCACTTAGTTGCTCGCTTTCGCTGCGACGGCGACGGGCGCCGGCGGAACTGGCGCGGGCCGAACCTGCGCGCTCACCGGCGCGTTGGCGTTGGCGTAGGAGTTGTCGTGGATCGTCTGCACAATCTGGTTGACCGGTTGTTCGAGGATCTGGAAAAACGGCTTGGGATAAACGCCGATCCATAACGCCATGATGATCAGCGGCGCAAACGTGAGGATTTCGCGCGGCGTCAGATCCTGCAGCTTCTCGTTCTTGGGATTCGTCACCGTTCCGAAGAAGACACGCTGATAGAGCCACAGCAAATAAGCCGCGGCCAGAACCACGCCCGGCGCCGCCCACGCCGCCCACCTCCAGTTCGCGGTGAATGTTCCTTGCAGAATCGTGAACTCACCAACAAACCCATTCAACAACGGCAAACCCATCGACGAGAGGAACATGATCATTGTGATCGTCGCGTAAATGGGCATCACGTTCGAAATGCCGCCATACTCCACGATCTCACGCGTGTGCCGCCGCTCATACAATATGCCGACGATCAAGAACAGCGCGCCGGTCGAAATGCCGTGGTTGATCTGCTGCAGCACCGAGCCGGTCACGCCCGCCGAATTCAGCACAAAGATTCCCAGTGTGCAGAAACCCAGGTGGCTAACCGACGAGTACGCCACCAGTTTTTTCATGTCCTTCTGCATGAGCGAAACCAGCGCGCCATAGATGATGCCGACCAGCGAGAGTCCGATCATCCAGCCCTGCACCTTGGGATGCGACACCACGGCGGGAAAGAAGGGCAGCGAGAACCGTACGAATCCGTACGTACCCATCTTCAGCAAAACGCCCGCCAGAATGACGGAGCCGGCCGTAGGCGCTTCCACGTGCGCATCCGGCAGCCACGTGTGGAACGGAAACATGGGAACTTTGATGGCGAATCCAATAAAGAAGGCAACGAAAAGCCAGATCGCAATAGGGAATGGAATCAACGGCGCCGTCTTATAAAGCTCTGGAATGCTGAACGTGAAGACGCCAGTGACTGTGTGGTGATGGAAATAGAGGAAGAGGATGCCCAGCAACATCAGCACGGAGCCTAGCAGGGTGTAGAGGAAGAACTTGATGGCCGCATATAGTTTGCGCGGCCCGCCCCAGATGCCGATCAGCAGATACATCGGCACCAGCATCGCCTCCCAGAAAACGAAGAAGAGGAAAAAATCGAGCGCCATGAAGACGCCGAGCATTCCCGTCTGCAACACCAGGAACCAAACGTAATATTCCTTCACCCGAATCTCGATGGCGGTCCACGAAGAGAGAATCGAGATCCAGCCGAGCAGCGTGGTCAGCATGATCAGCAGAAACGAGATACCGTCAATGCCGAGGTTGTAACCCGCGCCAATCGAGGGGATCCAATTGTTCGGCGAGCCCTCTAGGAACTTGAAGCCGGGCAAGAAACGCTGCGCCCAGAACATCGGTACCAGCGGCAGCGAGATCAGGAAACCGGCGAGAGCGAAGATGTTCGCAGTCCAGCGGATCGCGTCCTTGTTCTCCTTTGGGACGAACAGCAGAACAAACGCGCCCACGAGCGGCGTGAAGAGGATGATCGAAAGTATATGACTCTGCATAAGAACAGTTCTCAGTTGCCAGTGGCTACGAGCTTCGCGCCGCGAGCTTCGAGCAACCCATTTACTGCGCTACCGCTAGCCCGGTGGCTCGTAGCCCGAAGCTCGTAGCTCGCAGCTTTACTTCCACACGTAATAAACGCCAAATCCAAGCAGTCCCGCGACCATGACCAGCGCGTACCACTGCACCAGTCCCCATTCGAACAGGCGCGTCGGATAAGAGATCATTCGCGCAAGAATGGCCGGACCGTTCACTCCGAGGCCGTCGACGATCCACTTATCCCACCAGGTCGAAAGCGTGGCGACAGCGCGCGTAACCCAACCAACATCGTTCACCGCTCCGTCGATGATCTTGGCATCGAACCAGGACGACGCTTCGCCTCCGCCCATGGCTCCCAGGCGGATGTTGCCAAGCTTGCGGCGTCCGGTGAAAGCGTAGTCGTAGGCCTCGTCGACAAACCACTTGTTATAGAGCACGGTGTAGAGCGGCGGGGCCTTCGCGGCAATGGGCTCGACATAGTCTTTACCGGCGTTCTTATAGGAGCGGCGCGCCATTCCCCAACCAACACCTGCTGCTGCTAGCGATAAGAACATCAGCGCGTACTCCGTCTTATCCGTGTGCTCGGCTTCCTTCTCGCCCGCCGCTAACTGGGCCGACTTTCCTTCTTCCCGGAAGACGGCTGCTTCGCGCGCGAACACCGGCTCCAGAAATTTTTCAAAGTGCGCTGCTCCGCCCAGGCTATGCGGCCAGCTCAACCATCCTGCGCCAATCGAGCAGAGCGCGAGGATCACGAGCGGCGCCGTCATCGACTTAGGCGACTCGTGCACGTGATGCTCGACCTCGTGGCTCATGCGCGATGGACTGTAGAAGGCCAGATACATCAGCCGGAACATGTAGAACGCGGTCATCAACGCCGTGCCGTAGCCGACAAACCACAGGATGTGGTACGCGTCGCTTTCTTTGGTATAGGTCTGCCACAAGATTTCGTCTTTTGAGAAGAAACCGGCGAACGGAAAGACTCCGGCAATGGCCAGCGTCGCGACTAACATCGTCCAATGCGTAGTCGAGATGCGCCTTCGCAGGTCGCCCATGTTGCGCAAGTCCTGCTCGCCGCTCAACGCGTGAATCACCGAGCCCGAACCAAGGAAGAGCAGTGCCTTGAAGAACGCGTGCGTGAACACATGGAAGACGCCTGCGGCAAAGGCACCGACGCCGAGCGCCAGGAACATATATCCCAGTTGCGAGACGGTGGAGTAGGCAAGCACGCGCTTGATGTCGTTCTGTACCAGCCCAATGGACGCGGCAAAGACGGCGGTGAGCGCGCCAATGATGGCCACGGTTTTCATCGCCGTCGGCGCCAGCACGAACACAGCATTGGAACGAGCCACCATGTACACGCCCGCCGTCACCATGGTCGCGGCGTGGATCAGCGCCGAAACTGGCGTAGGGCCTTCCATCGCATCCGGCAGCCAGACATAAAGAGGAATCTGCGCCGACTTGCCGCAGGCTCCGACAAATAGGAGCAGGGCAGCGGCCGTAAGCACGGGATCGCCGATCGCGAACTGACCACTGCGCGCCAGCCCGTTGATGTCGGTGAAGCGAAACGACCCCAGATACCAGACAAGGGTGAGCGCGCCCAGAATAAATCCGGCATCGCCGATGCGGTTCACGATGAACGCCTTGTTAGCAGCGGTTGAAGCGGAGTTACGATGAAAGTAAAAACCGATCAGCAGATACGAGCACAAGCCCACGCCTTCCCATCCTACAAACAAAAGCATGTAGTTATTCGCCAGGATGAGGGTAAGCATCGTAAACATGAACAGGTTCATGTACCCAAAAAAGCGGTAGTAACCGCCTTCGTGCGCCATGTATCCGGTAGAGTAAATGTGGATCAGCATACCCACGCCGGTGACAAAGAGCAGCCAGATAGAAGAGAGCGGATCAAGCAGGAATCCGGCGTCGACGTTGAAGGAAGCGAGTGTCCCGTCGCGCTTAACAAAATTCAAGTGCCCGTCGCCACTGCCCAGCCAGGTATACACAATTTTCTCGAAGGGACGCCCTGAGCCATGAGCAAAGTTTGTGTACTCAAAGACCGTAAAGCAGGCAAAAAGAAACGCAAGCACAACCACGCCAACGCAGATCGCGTTAACCGTGGCCTTCTGCAGTCGCCGCCCGAAAAAGAACATCATCGCGGCCCCGAAGGCCGGGAAGAGCGGAATCAGCCAGATGTGGTTAAGAAAGAACATGTCGTTAGTCGTCGGTCGTTAGTCGCTCGCTATTCACACTTGCCTGCCAGCAGCCAGAAGCTAGTAGCCATAAGGCCTGCTCGCAGCTCGCAGCTCGAAGCTCGCAGCTTTCTACCATTTCAACAAATCAATCTCATCCACATTGATCGTCTCTTTATTCCTGAAGAAGGCGATCAAAATGCCGAGGCCCGCGGCGGCTTCGGCGGCGGCGTCTACTACGATAAAGATCGCGAACAACTGCCCATGCAGGTTTCCCCACATGCGCGAGAACGCTACCAGGTTCAGGTTCACCGCGTTCAGAATCAGCTCGATCGACATCAGCACAATCACTACGTTGCGGCGTGTAAGCACACCGATCACACCCAGCACGAAGAGTGCCGCCGCAACGACGAGATAGTGGAGCGTGGTGATGGGAACCATAAAAACCGTCGTTCGTCGTTCGCTGATCGGCGCCGCAGTTGGTCTTGCGAAAGACGAACAGCAATCAGCGAACGACGCGCTACTAGATCTTTTTCTTCGTCATAATTACCGCTCCCAAAATCGCCACCAACAACAGCAGCGAGGCGATCTCGAAGGCGAACGTATACTGACCCATCCTGCCGGCTTCTCCGTAGAGCATGGAGGCGATCTGCTGCGTGTTCGACGACTCGGGCAGCGACAGTCCGCGATCCGGAAACAACGCCTTGCCCTTCACGATCGCGAACGCGAACAACGCCATCAATGCGCACGCCGCCGCCAATCCCACCGGCCAGATGCGATTGAACTGCCGGTCTTTGGAGGCGCGGTCGATGTTCACCAGCATGATCACGAACAGAAACAGCACCATGATTCCGCCCGCGTAAACGATGATCTGCACGCCGGCAACGAACGGGGCATACAACATCAAGTAGAGGCCCGCCACGGAAAGCAGGGTCACGATCAACGCGAGCGCGGAATGAACCGCGTTCCGCCGAGTGATGACCGCCACGCCACTGGCGACAGCCAGTCCCGCCAGCACATAAAAGAACCAGGGTGTCGCGACCGGGGCCATGCCTGCATTGACGGCTGCGTTCAGCGCAGGGTTCATGAAACGATCACCCCCACGATGGCGGTCAACATCAGCACGCCGAGCGAAATGGGCAGCATCACTTTCCAGCCGATCCTCATCAACTGGTCGAAGCGGTAGCGCGGCCACGTCGCGCGATACCAGATAAACAGATATATAAAGACGGCGACTTTGAGCAAAAACCAATATACGTAGTCGATGCCTTCGCGGAACCTGGCCGCCAGGCTCGTGTCCCCGGAACGGCCTGCGACCGCGATCACGAGGAGCACCAGCGCGATGAAGCCAAGCAGCGCCGCAAATACCGCGAGACCGATGCGCTGGATCCTGAAGAAGGATTGCGACGGCATACGCGCCGCGCCAATAAAAGCAATCGCCGCCACGCCAACGAACGTGAGGCCGGGAAAGAGCGAGAAGATAAACTCCCACGTCGGCGAGCTCAGCAGGTTCGGGAACGGATGCATCCACCCGCCGAGCCACAGCGCAACCGCAATCGAAGAAACCGCAATCATGGCCGCATATTCGGCGAGCATGAACAGCGACCAGCGCAGCCCGCTGTATTCCGTGTGATAGCCGGCGGTCAGTTCCGATTCCGCTTCGGCCAGGTCAAAAGGCGTGCGGTTGGTCTCGGCGACCATGGCGATGGCAAAGATCGCGAACGCGATCAGTCCGAGCGGGAAGAACTTAAAGATGAACCAGATGCCCTGCTGCTGCTGTGCCCGGACGATCCCGAGCATGCTCAGCGTGCCCGTGCCACTGGCGTTCATGCTGGTCATCAGGATCGCGGAGACGACGGCCAATCCCATGGCGACTTCATAAGACACCATCTGCGCGCTCGAACGCAGCGCGCCGATCAGCGGATAGTGCGAGTTCGAAGCCCAGCCCGCGACCACAATGCCGAGCACGCCGAGCGACGAGACCCCGAGCATAAACAGGATGCCGATGTTCATGTCGCTCACCGCCTGCGAAGGGCCGAACGGAATCACGGTATAAACCGTGAACGACGCGAGCAGCCCGATCAGGGGCGCAACCCAGAAAACGAACTGGTCGGCTTCGGTGGGGATGATGTCTTCCTTGAGAATCAGCTTGAGCGCGTCGGCGAAGGGCTGCAGCAATCCGTGCGGGCCCACGCGCATGGGGCCGAGGCGAACCTGGAAGTGCGCCAACGCCTTGCGCTCGATCCAGTTCAAGAGCCACATCACGGTCAGCGCCACTCCCGCGAAGATGATGAACACATAAACCAGGGCCCAGAACTGGTTCCCCGCTTCGCCGGGCGTCACCTTGCTGCCGAGGTACGAGGTGATGAAATCGGGCATCAGCGGTCCACCTCGCCGAGCACGATGTCAATCGTGCCGATGACGGCAACCACGTCGGCTACAAGCGCGCCGCGCACCATCAGGTCGAGCGCCTGCAGATTGACGAACGATGGCGGACGCACGCGCAAGCGGTAGGGCTGCGTCGAGCCGTCGCTGACAATGAAGTATCCGAGCTCGCCCTTGGGCGCTTCGATGGAATGATAGATTTCGCCCACCGGCGGCTTGATCACCTTGGGCACTTTGCCCATGATCGGGCCTTCCGGGATGCCGTTGACCGCTTGCTCGACGATGCGCAGCGACTGGCGCATTTCCGCCATGCGAACCAGGTACCGGTCGTATGTGTCGCCGTTGGTGCCGATGGGAATTTCGAAATCGAATTTGGAGTAGTTCGCGTAGGGCTGGGCCTTGCGCAAGTCCCACTTCACGCCGCTGGCGCGCAGCACCGGCCCGGTTACACCGAGCGCAATGCAATCGGCGCCCGAGATCACGCCGACATTCTTGGTGCGCTCCAGCCAGATGCGGTTGGTGGTAAGCAGGGCTTCGTATTCGTCGACCTTGGGCGCGAAGAAGGTCAGGAAATTCTTTACGTCTTTTTCGAAGCCGGCGTAAGTTTCATACTGGCAGCCGCCGATGCGAAAGGCATGCGTGGTCAAGCGCGCGCCGCAGTACCTTTCGAAAATCTTCAGAATCTCCTCCCGGTCGCGAAAGGTGTAGAAGAGCGGGGTCATGGCTCCGATATCGAGCGCGTGCGTGCCCAGCCAAAGCTGGTGGCTCGCGATGCGCTGCAGTTCAGTCAGGATCACACGAATGTATTGCGCGCGCGGCGGCGCCTCCACGTTCATCAATTTCTCCACCGCTTCGCAGTAGCCGAGGCCATTCGACACGGCGGCGCAATAGTCCATCCGGTCGACGTAGGGATTGAACATCGCGTAGGTGCGGTTCTCGCCGATCTTTTCCACGCCGCGGTGCAGGTATCCGATGATGCACTCGGTACCGAGAACTTTTTCGCCGTCGAGCTTCAGGATGACGCGCAGCACGCCGTGCGTCGCCGGATGCTGCGGTCCCATGTTGATGACGAGTTCGTTCGAATCGAGATAGGGCTTCTCGTGAGTTTCGAGGTCGAGGTTGGCAAGTGAGTGGACCGAGACGTCGGTCGTACTGTCGTTCTTGCGATCGCTCATTGTCCGCTCTCGATTCCCAGGTTGATCTGCACCCACTCCTGGTCTTGCTGCAGAATGCCGTAATCTTTGCGCAGTGGGTGGCCTTTCCAGCCGTCGGGCAGAAGAATGCGCTTCAGATCGGGATGTCCGTCGAACTTAATTCCGAACATGTCATAAACTTCGCGCTCCAGCCAGTTGGCGGTCGGCCAGATCGCGACGCTCGACGGGATGGAAGCGCCGTCGGCGATTTGCGTCTTCACGCGTACCCGCTCATTGCGTGGGAAAGAATAGAGTATCCATATGACGTCGAATTGCTTTTCGCGCTTCGGATAATGCGCCGCGGTGATATCGACACAGTAGTCGAACTGCTCTTCGTCGCGCAGCAGGCGCAGGATGTCGGGGATCAGCGAGCGGTCGACGGCAAGGTAGTTCTGGCCCAGATAAGTTAGCGGGTCGAGGCCCGAGCCGTATTGGCTGCGGTATTTTTCAACCATCGGCGAGGTCCACGGCATCGGGACGGGACCAGTGGGCTTGGCGGGAGCGGCAGGCTTGGCAGGCGCGGCGGGTTTCGCTGGCGCAGCAGGCTTTGCTGGCTCGGCGGACGCCGCTGCGGATTTTTCCGCCGTCGGCTTCTTCTCACCTTCCGGCGGCGGTGGTGGAGCTGGCGTTTTGACTTCCTCGGCCATTCTAGGGTCTGTCGTTACAAAAGCCGCTCTATTAGGAAACTTTCACTTTTAACATCTGATCGCGTCACCGTATGTGACCGCCGTCACAAGGCCCGGCATTGCCGGCGGAGAGCCGGACGTCCCCGCCACGCATGACGGCGCTAGCGCCGGGCCGCCTGAAAGCCTTCGACCAAGTCGCGGATGCGCAACGCGTCGGCTTTGCGATGGCCGTGACTGGCGATCGGATCCGTGCCTCCGGTGGACTCAATTAAAATGTCCGACCACAAGATTCCCGTCGAAATCTTCACCGACGCAACCTGAGAAGTAGAAATGCTTTCCTCGTTGCTGCCGAACAGGCGCCTCTTCACGCGGCTCACGCGCAGCGGGTTGACCACGATGCGCGTCGGAAACCAGAAGTTTCCCCGAGTCCAGCGGCTCGCGGTGAAGCTCTCATCGGAAGCAGCCGGATTGGGACTGGCTGGATTTGGCGCCGAGGCAGTCATACCCATTCGAGCGCGCCCTTCTTCCAGATCCATACGTAGCCGACGATCAGGATGCCGAGAAAGACCAGCATCTCGATCAGCCCGAAGACCCCGAGCGCCCTGAACTTCACCGCCCAGGGAAACAGAAAGATGGTTTCCACGTCGAAGACCACAAACAATATGGCGATGATGTAGAAGCGGATGGTGTAGCGTCCGCGAGCGCTGTCGTACGGATCGATGCCGCACTCGTAGGGCATCAGCTTCACGCGGTTGGGACTTTGCGTGCGGACGACCCAGGCCACCGCCAGCGTGACGGGGATCAGGATGCCGACGACGGCGAGGAAAATAAAGGCGGGAACGTAATTTTGCGGCATGAGGCCTCGAAGCAGTCGTGATAAAGGCAAAATCGAATACTAACGCCGAAGTGGCCCGGCTTCAAGGACAAGTGAACACTGGCGTGTGACTCGCGGATGCGTCAACGCGCGAGGCGAGGTCGGAGTCGAGCGCCTCTTGGCGGTAGAGCGTGGCCAGCCCGCCGCCTTTCCAGATGAGCAGGTCTTGCATTGCGCCCAGCGAATTCTTCACAGGTTTGCGCGCAGGTCGCCGGTCATGTTCGCTGTTCCGTGGCCGCGGACTTCACTGCCACGACCGCCCACGCCGCCGCCGCATAAACCACTAGCACTCCTACGTCGAACCATCCGTGAAGAATATGGATGACTATCGCTGCGCCGAGCACGACGATTAGAAAGCGTCCGCCGACAACCGTGGCGCGCGGGACGAGGAACAGAATGGCAGCCGCGATCTCGGCCCATGCCAGGCCCAGGCGAATGAACTTGGGCAACCCGGTTTTGGCAAACGCATGGGCGGCTTCCGGGCTGAACGCGAAACGCAGAGACTCCTCCAGGATCACCAAACCCAGCACCCACCGCAAGATGCGCAATGCCGCAGGCAAGCGGTCGTTGTTTATTTGCACCCGTGTCATTTTTTCCTCCCCGGAGCAGTCTTGTTCCCCGAGCGCCGCTTGATTTCAGTCAGGCGGTGGCTGGCGGTGGAATCGAGATCAAGGGCGTAGAACTTCTTCAGCTCGTGAATGCGCTTGAGGGATGCCGCGCTGAAGGGAGTCTTGCCGTCGAAGGCGTGGAGCACGATGCCTTCCAGCAGGTCTCCCAGCGACAGGTCGTGATATTCGGCGAACGCCTTGAGAACTTTGAGGAGGCGTTTCTCCATGCGGACGCCGGTCTGGACTCGTTCGATAAGAAGTTGCGACTCGTCGATCATGGTACCAATGTACCATGGTACACACATAATTAACAACTCGCTTTGTCATCCCGAGCGAAGCGATAGATCGACAGATCTGCAGCTTTGACGCAAGCTCCCGCGCTCTTCGTTCGGGATGACAATTTCATGAAGGCAGTCGCTCATGCACCGCCCATGAGACAATGTCACGGGGTTGGTTTCCCATCGAGCCCGCCCTAAAGGAGACTGGGTTCTCCCGCTCCGCTTGGGACTTCTGAGCAGCCGAGGTCACGCTGGGAGGTCATACTGCATGTGCCGAAATATCAAAACCCTCTTCAACTTCGATCCGCCCGTTACCGGCGAAGAGGTTCGAGCGGCTTCGCTTCAGTTCGTAAGAAAAATCACCGGTTTCAACAAGCCGTCGAAGGCGAACGAAGCCGCGTTCCTCGCCGCGATCGATGACATCGCCGGTGTCTCGGCTCGTCTTCTCCAAACGCTCGACACAAGCGCGCCGCCGAAGAATCGGGAAGAAGAAGCCGCCAAGGCCAAAGCTCGCGCCGCGGAGAGATTCAGCGCTTGAGGGTCTCGGTCCGGACTGATTCCTAAAACTTCGGAATCAGGAAACCGGTGCGCCGGCAGTGCTCTTTGAAGGTTTCCCCGAATTGCCCGGACAGCATCGATTCTTCTGTCCTTGCTTTGATCCAATAGCCAAGGACAATGAAGACAACTCCGGCGACGCATCGCCAGCGGTCAATCGCCAGCGCTCCGCCGATTGCGGCTAGATCGATTCCGGAATAGATGGGATGCCGGAAATGGGCGTAGGGACCGGTGCGGATGAGCTGGTGGTCCTGTTTGAGAGTAACCCTGGCGCTCCAATACTGTCCCAGGTGCCAGCGGGCCCAGAGAGCGAGCGCTATGCCGATCCAGGTGAGGGCGACGCCCGCAACGGCCAGAGCGTAGGTCCGCGGGAAAATGTGACGACCAAGAACGCCGATCTCTGCCGCGTCGCTGAAGAGCAGGACAAAGCCAAGAATTTCCAGAAAGAGGATGCCGTAACGCGAGGCGAAGGATTCCTGGCTGATGGTGCGGCGCGTTTTCAGGGCGCCCGCGGCCCAGTAGGCGACAAAGACAATCCACGGACCTTCGATGAGAGAACGCCACATCATGTCTCAAGCGCCGTCGCCGCTTGCCATACAATGCGTACCAGACAATGCTTACCATACGAATGGTATCAGCCGGTATCGAACCCGGGCAGCGTACTCTGCGTAACCGGCAAGACCGCGCCGCAGTTCTCGATCCTCCATCGCCGTTCGAAAAACGAGGCCGCCAGAAAGAACAAACGAGCCTGCAAGGCCGTACCAGGAGCCCAGCAGCAACGCATTTGCCGGCAGATAGATCAGCATGGTGGCGTAGAGCGGATGGCGAACGATGGCGTAGGGTCCGGTTGAAATCACTCTGTGGCCGCGCTCGGTTTGGATGCGCACGACCGGCGCGAGAAACGTGTTCTCCCGAAAAACGCGCCCGATCATGCGGAACGATAACAGCATCACAGCTCCTCCGGCGCATTGCAGCCACACCGGCATGACCGACCAGCGGAACCGGATCGCGTCCAGGCCCATCAGGGGCAGCCAGCCGCACCAGCCAACCATCATGGCCAGCAGAAAAACTTTGTCCCAGAGTGGCTGGTCTTTTTGAACTCGCATTTTCATTCGCTCGGCAAGAAGTGCGGGATCGTGCCGTGCCAGCAGCAGAGTGATCCACAAGGCTCCGACAAAGAATACGATGAGGTACGCCCATCCGGCGGGCCAGCGGATCGTTCCCGCGGCGCCGAATAGCAGAGCCGAAAAGATCACAGCCTCTACCCCAAAAGTGAGCCAGACCTTGGCGCCCATAGCTTTGCCTACGCAATAACTAAACCAGCCTAACTCCTGCCTAACCAATGTGTGATGGTGGCTCGCGAAAAAATGAATATGGAAACCAGGCCGCTACGCCGCGACGGGTCGGGCGGTTCTTCGATAACGCCACGCGATTAACGCCAGGCCGGAACCTAGCAGCACCATGGTCGAAGGCTCGGGAATCACGGTTTTCTTGGGTTTGTGGCAGTGATCGGCAAGGGAACTAAAAACTTCGCCGGCAGGGCAAACCCCAGATGGAATAGGCACACTGACCGGCACGTACGGGAAGAAGAATCCAGCGGCGAGCTGGGGGGCAATTGGTGCACCGGCGGGCAAGTCGTACGAAGCGAGCACGGGCCGCATGGGGAAGGACGGTGCGCCGTAAACCGCGGCTACGGGCTGGTCCGTAACATCTTCGGCAGGCTCTTCGTTGGAAACTTCGGGCTTGGCCGTATCGGATATCTGATTGCCGCAACGCGCCCGCGCCGTGATTTTGCCGTCGGTCAACAGCAGTTCACCGAGGTGCAGGCGAACTCTTCTGCGCGTCCAGAAAACTGTGTCACGAATGCGATAGGAAAGATAAACTTCGCGGGCTTCGGTGGCGCGCACCAGACGGGCATGGCTGAAATCGAAGTGGGCGTAATGCCGGCGAACTACATAGTCGCGCAACGCCGCATAGCGGAGATCGTCGGGATCCTTCACGCCTCCCGGCACCACCGAGTAAGGATAGACATTCGGAATCCGCGCCAGAGGCTTGGCGGGCTTGGCGGAGCGCGCCGCCATCAACGCGAGTACGCTGTGGACGTTCCCCCGCATCCAAAACGAAGCGGGCAAAGTCTGGGAAGCATGCCAGGAGGGTAACGGGAAATAGCGCGCCGCATTCTGCCAGAACGCACCAGCGAGCAGCGTCCCCACGAACACAGCAACGAGGGTGCGCTGCATCCGCAGACGACGCCGATACCAACTCCGCCTTCGGCGCACGCGCGTTCCAATCGCAGCGTCCTTCGAACCAGCGTCGTCCAAACCAGCGTCGTTCAAAACCGCACTCCTACCCCACTGCGCCAATCAGCGGCACAAGGAGACCCAACTTTATAGAGCATTTGGGCACCCAAAACCGCGCGACAGAACCGGCTCGGATACAGGAACATAGCCGCCGAAGACAAATTATCTTAGCAGAGTTGTGCAAGGACTTTCATCCAAAGTGGAAACTCGAAGCGACAAGTGTCCCAATTTGGAACACTCTGGGCAGTTTATCGCGCCAGCCCACTCCCTGGTCCCGCAGCGGCTTTTGCCCACCCCAATGGGTATCGAACTACTGGCCATTCGCAGGCCGGGCAGGATCGCCGCCGGGTTGGCGGCAATCCTGCGGTTGGGCTGTCTGTTATTTTCAGCTCCCGACGATGATCTTTCCTCCTGCCTTCCCGTTCCGGGCGAACGGGTAATCGCCGGGCGGAACATTCGGGGCCACAGTGCTCGTATATGTCTCCCCCGCAGCAATGATAAAACTATTTACCGTCAGTGGGAAATACCCGTTTACAGCTGATACCGCAATGGCGATGGGGCTGGAGGTCTTGTTCGTCCACTCAATGGTATCGCCCGGTTTTACCGGACCGATGCTGGTGACCGTCGCTGCGTTGACGCTAAAGGTGGCCATTGCTTTTCCTGGCCTGGGTAACGGATTCGCTGCCATGTTGAGTCTCCTCTGACCTGAAGTTGGATGAAGCCCGTAACCTGGATCACCCGTAATTTGGATCAATGGGTTCGGCCCCGCACAGCCAGGGCAGGATCGCCGCTGCGTCGGCGGCAATCCTGCCATTGGGCTCGCCGCCTGTTATTTCCCACGCTTTGGCATGACTTGCCCGACCACGATATGTCCGATTCCCGCGCTCCCGTTCCGGCCGTACGGGTAATTGTTGGTCGGAGTATTCGCTAGCACAGTGCTCGTATGTGAGAGCCCCGCAGGAATGTTAAAAGTATTTACAGCAAAGGGGTACTTCGCGTTTACAGCTTGTACTTCAATGCTGACTTGGCTGCCGCTTTCGTTGTCCCAGTCGATGGTATTGCCCGCAACCGCCGTACCGATGTCGCCGGTGACCGTCGCTGCGTCGACTCTAAAGGTGGCCGTTTCTGCTCTTGGCCTGGGTGATGGATTCGCTGCCATGTTGAGTCTCCTTTGAATCTCAAGTTAGATGAAGCCCGTAACCTGGATCGCCCGTAATTTGGATCAATGGGTTCGGCCCCGCACAGGCAGGGCAGGATCGCCGTCGGGTTGGCGGCAATCCTGCCGTTGGGCTCGTTGTCTGTTATTTCCCACGCTTTGGCATGCCTTGCCCGACCACGATATGTCCGATTCCTGCGCTCCCGTTCCGGCCGAACGGGTAAGAGGCGGCCGGAGTACCCGGTTCCACAGTGCTCGTATGTGAGAGCCCCGCAGGAATGCTAAAAGAATTTACACCAAAGGGGTAATACCCGTTTACAGCTGATACCTCAATGCTGACGGTGCTGGTGCTGCGGTTCTCCCAGTCGATGGTATTGTTTGCAACCGCCGGACCGATGTTGCCGGTGACCGTCGCTGCGTCGACTGTAAAGGTGGACGTTTCTGTTCTTGGCCGGGGTAATGGATTCGCTGCCATGTTGAGTCTCCTCTGAATCTGAAGTTAGATGAAGCCCGTAACCTGAATCGCCCATAACCCGGATCAATGGGTTCGGCCCTGTACTAAAGCTAGGAAGCGTGGATCGTCCTTGAGTGAGTCAAAGAGGGGCGTCTCAAGTACAGTTGCCACGGAAACTCCTGCGTCGAGCGACTTTTTCAGCCACTCCAGCGCCATATCGCTTTCCCCTAAGTCCTGGTAAACTGTCGCCGCATTGAATAGGATATCTTTATCGCCTTGGCCCCAGCGCAGCGATTGGTCCAGGAATGCCAAGGCGTGTTTCCGGTCCCCGAGCATGGCGTAGAAATCGGCGACGTCGCCGTTCACCTCGGCATCTTTCGGGTTCACTTCGAGTTGCTTGTTGGCAAGACCGATCGCCTTCTCATAGGCCGATTTTGCCGCCGCCTGATCGCGGCTGTAGTGGTAAGCGTCTGCCAAACTGCCCCACACCGCGTACTGGCTCTCGTTCAGCTTTACTGCCGCCTGATAAGCACCGATCGCCTCCGGGAAGCGCCGCAAGCGCAGATAGGCGGTGCCCAGATTGTTGTACGCGTCCCAAGTGGGGCGGATCGCGACCGATTGCCGCAGACGTTGGATCGCCTCGGCGTACTTGGCCTGGTAAAGATACGCTGCACCAAGGTAATTGTAACCCCGGTAGCCGTCGGGCGCCACGGCGATGGCACGGGAAAACATATCGATCGCTTTTTCCGCTTGTTGCTGCTGCAAATAGAAAGCTCCCAGATTCAAGTAGGCCATGGCATATTGGGGCCGGAGTTGGATGACTTCCTGGAAGGTCTTTTCCGCTTCGTCCAGCCGGTTCAAATGCTCTTCGGCGATCGCCAGCCCAGAGTACGCCTGATCGTTTGTGGGGTCCAACTGCACCGCCTTTTGAAACTCGCCCGCGGCTGATTCGTACTGCCCGGTGCCCGTCGCAACCACGCCGAGACAACGGTGACCTGCGGCGCCGGAGTTGCCCGATTCCACCGCCTTCGCGCACGCTTCCCTCGCCAACGCAACCGCCCGCTTATCCTTAGTGGAATAGTATTTCCACCAATAAGCCATGCCGAGTTCCGCCCGGGCGGTCCCGTAGTTTGGGTCCAGTTTCAGCGCCTCGCTCAGGAGCGCGATCGCGCTGTTGGCGCTCTCCGGCTTTTGGGGATCGTCCATATAGCCGCGCGCCTGCAGGTAGTAGTTGTAAGCCTCGGGAAGACTGGTGCCGTGCGCCTCCAATTCACGGCGCTCTTCGGGGCGAAGTGTGACTCCCAGGGCGGCGGCCGCGCCGTCGGCAACCTCATCTTCAATCTTGAAAGGATCGCTGACGGGGGCGTCGAAGCTTTTCGCCGCCAGCACGCGCCCGGTCTTGGCGTCCAACAAGGTGGACGTGACCCGCAGCACATCTCCGGAGCGCTGTAGATCGACGCGCAGACCCAAATTGACGCCAAATTCCTGGCGTGCCTGGTCCAGTGTAGTTACGTGCTTGCTGCGCATCTCGCTGGCTGGCACCACCTGCACCGCGTGGTTCTCGCCGAGCTGAGTCAACTTGGCCGCCAGCGTGGCCACCACCCCGTTGGCGAGCGCCGCAAACTGCAGATCTCCTTCCGGCACCTCCAGCGGAAGAATCGCCAGACTTACGTTTTGAGGCAGAGCCCCACGACTGGAGTTCACTGGCAGATTGGAGGCATGGCGGAATCGAGCCCCAAAAAAGAGAAAAAAGAGGAGCACAACCAGGAGGGATGCCGCCCCGGCAGCGGTCAGCGCTGTCTTCCACCCGCCAGATAGACCTCGCTTGTAGCGACTGCGTGCCGGCCACGATGGGAGCCCGCCGAATACCGGCTTATCTCCGCGCTGCACCGCCTCCAGGTCCGCCAGCAGGTCGTGCGCGGTTGGATAACGGAAAGCGGGGTCCTTGACCAGCATGTGCTCGACGATTCCCGCTAGCGGAGCCGGCACGCTGTGGTTGATCTCGTGCAGCGAAGGTGGTTCCAGGTGCAACACACGACCGACGGTCCCGGCAAAGCTATCGGTCAGGAAGGGATGCTGCCCACCCAGCATCTCGTAGAAAACCAGGCCCAGAGAAAAAAGATCCGCCCGTCCGTCGTAGACTTTTTGCTGTAAGACCTCCGGAGCCATGTAACCCGGCGTCCCGCTGGTCGTGATCGTCATGCTCTCCAAACTCCGCGTTGCTTCCTTGGGATCGGAGCCGGCGAACCGCTTGGCTACACCGAAGTCGAGAATCTTCACTCGCTGTCCGCCGGCCAACATGATGTTCTCCGGCTTGATATCGCCATGCACGATGCGTTGATCGTGCGCCGCGGCCAAACCTTTGGTGCACTGCATGCCGATCGCCACAAATTCCGCCATGCTGATCGGTGCCCGCATTCGATCCCGCAGCGTCTGCCCCTCGATATACTCCATGACGAGAAGAATCTCTCCCTTCTCTTCGATCACGTCGTGGATGGCAGCGATGTTGGGGTGATTGAGGGCGGAAGCGCGCTGCCCTTCCTTCAGAAATCGTTCGCGGTCACGCTCATCGAACTGGAACCGCGGCGCCATCCGCTTGATGGCAACGACTCGCTTCAGGATGGTGTCCTCAGCCCGATAGACGTGCCCCATGCCACCGGCGCCGATCCGGTCTTGCACCAGGAACCGGCCTATTCGGCGGCCTGCCAGGTCGTTAACCACGGGAGGAGTTTTGACCTTGTCGCCAGAATCCGGCATTGAACGGAGAAGCTCCCAGAACTCCGGCACAATTCTAACGCAGTGGAACACAAAGCAAACGCCGATCTCGCGCGTCGGGTCCGAAGATTCTGGGCGACGGGTTTCGTATCAGGGCATCGCTTTTTTCGTATCGGGGTATCGCTTTGCAACTCGCGGAAAAACCCGGATTCGTATCAGGGTTTCGCTTTAGCGATACCGGAAGGTTTCGTATCAGGGCATCGCTTTAGCGATACCGTAAGTCCTTCGAAATCCGGCGCCCCTTTAGGGGCGGCGATCAAGTTCTTGAAACGAAACCCGAGTTCTTCCGCAGCTTGCTATGCCAGCATGAAGGTTTGCTCACCCACGCCGATATGCACAATGGAATCGCGGGCACGCGACAGACACTGCGTGACAGACATTGCACCATACATAGCCCCCTGCCGTGCTGCCGCTCCAGGCCCTTAAGTTCCCTGCCTTGACTGCCGATGAAACTAGGAGGAGGCGCAGCCAAAGTGTCTTCTACCCTTCTTGATAACCCGAAGCTGTTCCGGCATTTGGTGGAAGACTTGCCGGTGGGGATCTACATCGTGGATGGAGAACGGCGGATCCGTTTTTGGAACCGGGGCGCGGAATCCATCACCGGACATCTGTCGCACGACGTGGTGGGACATCTTCCGGAAGATGTGGTGCAGGCCTGCGACCGGCGGGGCAACCGCTTGAGTGGAGAGCAACGTCCGGTGACCATGACCCTCGCCCAGCGAACGCCGCAGCAATGCACCGCTTTCTACCTGCACAAGAATGGACACCGGGTAGCGGTGAGAATCCGCACGCGGCCGATCCTGGAGCACGGCGACGCGATTGGAGGTGTGACGGTTCTATTCGAAGAAGCGTATGTGTGCCGCGAGGAACCGTCCGGTCCGCCGATGTGCGGATGCCGGGACGCAGCGACGGGAATTCCTTCGCGCCGCCTGACCCGCGCAGTGCTAAATGAATGCATGGCGGGCATGGAAGAATCGCATATCGGATTCGGGCTGCTTCGGATACGAGTGTTGGGGCTGGAGCAGTTTCGCGCTAAACACGGGCCGCAGTCGGTCGAGCCTTTTCTGCGCACCGCGGCGCATACCTTGCGCAACAGCCTGGATGCGGAAAACTTTTTGGGATGCTGGGAAGAGAACGAGTTTCTGGCCGTGCTGACCTCGGCCAGTCCAATGATGGCGGCCATGACGGCAGACATCTTGTGGAACCTGCTGAGCCATTCGGAAGTTTTGTGGTGGGGCGACCGTTTCTTGATTCAGGCAGAGGTCGCATACACGGTGGCGACCGCAGGCAAAGACCTGGAATCGCTTCTGCGAGAAATGAAACCTTCGCACTCGGGTAAGACGGCGAAGGCGGCAGCGGCGGGCGCGGCCAACAATTCTGGACCCATGCGAGGATGATGCTCCATGTTTTCGATCATTGGGATCGTGGTTGTCTTCGGCTGCATCGCGGCGGGCTACCTGATGGAGCACGGCAGCATCAAGGTGCTGCTGCAGCCGGCGGAACTGATCATCATCGGCGGCGCGGCGGCGGGCACGTTGCTGATCTCCAACCCAATGCACACTCTGAAGCAGATGATGAGCGGGGTCATTGCGGCATTCGGGTCCTCGAAGTACGGCACACAGCGCTACATCGATTCCTTGAAAATGATATATGAACTGCTGCAAAAGGCGCGCAAGGAAGGCCTGGTGGCACTGGAAACGGATATCGAGGAACCGGACAAGAGCCCGCTGTTCTCGAAATACGAAGACTTCGCGAAGGATCACCATGCCGTGGCTTTCGTCTGCGACACGATGCGGATGGCGGTGAGCGGCGGCGTGGAAGTATTCGATTTGGATCAAATGCTGGATGCGGACATGGAGGTCCATCATCACGCGGCGAACGAACCGGTGACAGCGTTGACGACCATGGCGGACTCGCTGCCCGGGCTCGGGATTGTGGCGGCGGTGCTGGGGGTAGTGATCACGATGGGCGCGCTGGGCGGACCTCCGGAAGAAATTGGACGCAAAGTGGCGGCGGCGTTGGTGGGGACTTTCCTGGGCATTCTATTGTGCTACGGGCTGGTCGGACCGCTGGCGTCGCGCATGGGCAAGATGGCGGAAGAGGAACACGCGTTCATGATGGTGTTGCGCGTGACCATGATTGCATTCCTGAAAGGCGTCGCACCGATCATGGCGGTTGAGATTGGGCGGCGCACGGTTCCTGTTCATGTGCGTCCTACGTTCCAGGAGGTCGAAGAGGCTTGCCGCGGCGCGAGAGAGGCCCCGGCGCCAGCGGCAGAGGCCGCCGCCGCGGGATAACCACCGTCATGCCGACGCCACCCATCATCATCATCAAGAAAAAAGGCGCCCATGGCGGTCATCATGGCGGCGCCTGGAAGGTCGCCTATGCCGACTTCGTCACGGCCATGATGGCCCTGTTTATCGTGTTGTGGCTGACCAACACCAGCAAGCCGATTCAGGTAGCCATTAGCGGCTACTTCAAAGATCCCAGCGGAACCGGGAAGCAGACGGGAAGCAGTCTGGACGGATCGAAGGAGAGCGGAAGCAGTCTGGCCGTATCGAAGGACACCGGAACCAGTCTGGCCGGATCGGGCGAGAATTTTCAACTGACCAAGGAGAACATGGGGAAGCTCAAAGAGCAGCTGCAAAAGAGCATCCGCAGTATCACCGATTTGGATAAGCTGAAAAAAAATATCGAGATGACGGTCACCCAGGAAGGTCTGCGCATCGAGTTGCTGGAATCGGCGGGCGGAACGTTCTTCGACAGCGGGAGCGCGACCCTCAACCAGAGTGGGCGGGTACTGATAACGCTGCTGGCGGTGGAATTGGGGAAAGTGCCCAACCATGTTTCGATCGAGGGACACACCGACGCCAAACCCTATAGCGGCAAGAGCAGCTACAGCAATTGGGAACTCTCGGCGGACCGGGCGAACGCGGCACGGCGATTGATGCAGCAGGCGGGGCTGCGCGGCGATCAGGTCTCGCAGGTGCGAGGCTTTGCGGATCAACGCCTGCGCACCGCCAAGGATCCGCTGGACCCGTCGAACCGGCGCGTTTCGATCATCGTGCAATACTTCAGCAACAACAACGACGAAGCGGAATCTCCGGGGAAGGATGCCAAAGAATCGGGAGAGGGAAAACCGTCAGCCGCCGGCGCGAAGCCTGAATCCGAAACCACGGGCAAGAAAAAAGACGAGCAGTAAAAAAGGCTGGCCTCGAAAGGCCAGCCCGGAAGATTGCTGCTTATGCGGTTATGATGCGACTACCTAACGCAGTACCTTGGGCACCAAGGATATGGCCCCATGGAAGTGTGAACTCTAGGAGCTGCTGCGTATGCTAACGTACCTACCAGACCTACCAACAGAATTATCGCTCTGAGCGAACGTTTCATTGTCTTTCTCCTTAGGGTCTGCCGAAGGCTAGTCTCAGATGGCCAGCTTTTCGGCGTTGAGAAATTATACACACCTCTGCAACTTTGTGATTCATTGAGGGTTACTTCAAGCGCACCGAACGATGTGACAAGCTGCCGGAGATGCCTGGAATTGGCCGGGCCGTCCGGCAGGCTATATAAACGGGGTTTATGCTGGTTTCTTAAGGTAATGCTTTGAAAAGAATCGCTTCCCCTTCCGGATGCGAAAGAAGGATTACAGCACGCAAAAAATTCCTCTTGACAAGGTTTTTGCGAGCGCCCTTCTTTGCGACTGCGAGGGCTATTGTCGCTTGCTGGAACCGGCTGCCGCAGAGTTGGCTCTGAGCGGCTTGCCGGGGCGGTTGCGCGGCAAATGATCGGCCGCTTGCTCTAAATGATCTGCCGTTTGCTCCAGATTCGAGCTCCGCGAGAACGCGCGCTCCACCATGCCTTCGAACATCGGGATCAGCGAATCGGAAGGAACCGCGGGTTGAAGATCCGCCAAACCCTGCTCCCAGCGCTGGGTCTGCAATCGGTTCACGGAGGCCTCGCGCCCGGCTTTGCGCGAGAACGAGTAGCCCAGCCAAACAAAAATGGCAAAATCGTAAGTCAACATGTTGATCAGGTCAAAATTTTCGTGCCTGACAAATCCTCCCGAATTCAGCGCCAGCAGCATCAATTCCACACCGCCCGAGAGCCCCAAGCCGAGAGAGATCCCAAAACTGATCTGCTTCCGCGACACTCCCAGAAAGCTCGAAAACAGTAGCAAGAAGAGGATGAGCCCAACCTGCACGATGCGCACCGAGAGCTGCAGTGTGGTAGTGGCGTTCATCATCGGATTCTGGTCCGAAGAACTCGAAAAGGCGACCACCACCGAAACCAGCAGCATCACCACGCCCGCCCACTTAAACAGTAGAGTACCCAGGTCCTTCAGAGTGTGATAGGGGCGGAACACGTCGAGGAAAACCTCATGAATGACCTTGAAGCCGAGAACCGCGGTGACTGCCTCGCCCAGCCAGAAAAGCCAGAAATACGAGGTGCCCGCGCGCATGAGCCAAAGCGGAAACATTATGGCAAAATTCGCAACCTGCGCCAGGAGAAACAAAAAAAATACAGGAAACTGCTTGTGCAGCTTACGGCGCCATAAGATCGCCGCAACCACCAATTGCAGGGTCGGTTGCGCGCACCACAAAGAAAGGACGATGATTTGGCTGTGCAAAGTCATTGGGAGACAAGCAGGAAGAACACGACCAACCGTAACCGCCGCGCCTCGCCCTCTTCCACATCCTCAGGCACGATGCTACGCGCGGTCAACCCACGGCAGGTAACCTTAGTAACCATTACCCCTTACCCCTGGGCGGAGTAACCGTTACCCTCCCACCTTTCCAACAACCACAGAGCAAGGGCTGCCAAGACTATCCGACGTCGGGCGTGGAGTGCAGGTAGGCGCGCATCATGCGTACTTCATCGTCTTTTTCGTCGAGGTCGTGGAGAAGAATGTCGCGCAAGGAAACGACGCCCTTCAGTTCGCGTCCCGCGCAGACCGGCAGGTGCCGGAAGCCATGCCGCCTCATCAGGGTCTTGCAGGTCTCCAGGGCATCGTTCGGAGCAACGGTCAGCGGATCTTCGGTCATGACCTGGTTGACCGGGGTGCGCGCGGGATCCTTGCCTGCGACCACCACACGGCTCATCAGGTCGCGCTCGGAGAAGATGCCGATGAGTAGGCCTTCTTGCAGAACCGGTACGGCGCCGATGTTGTGCTGCACCATCACCCTGGCGACTTCGAGCACGGTCTGGTGGGCCTCGGCGGATATAGGGACTTGATTTCCGAGCAGATCACAGATCAGCATTTGCACCTCCCATGATTTGCACCTCCATGATTTGCACCTCCCATGGCTTGTGCCGGAAAGCGACATGCCCCGGCGAACAGCGTCAAATCGGTCTTGGACGAAGGGAGCAAAAACCGTTTTATCTCTGGACCCGCGGCGGAGTATATGTCGAAAATCGCCTGGAAGGAAGAAAAAAATCAAACATGTGGCGGTGCTTTCTTTGTGACCGAAGGATGTGGTGGCGGGGCTTCGCCCCGCCGGGACGGGGCAGAGCCCCGTCCCCACACGCCCAACGAAATGACGTAGGACCTGGCGGCCAAAGCGGCGGGCATTTCGGCGGCGTCGCGAGCGGTGACGATCAGGTTGTAATCTTCACTCGCCCGAAGACGGCTGAACACCGGGGTCGCCTCCTGCGGCTCGACCAGCGCCAGGTATCGCAGGAAGGTGAAGACGTCCTCGGTCGGCGCCAACCCCGGTGCGACGAAAGAGACTTCGACATCTTCGTGGTGGAAGTGCCATCCCAGAGAGGCCGCCAGGCGCACCGCTTGTTCGTACACCGCGGGCTGCAGGACTCCGGGTGCGGGATTGTCAAACACGATGCGGAGCTTGCGCTCATCTTCGCGGCTGAACTCGCGCACTTTGAGCGCGCCCGTGCGGGCCGTGGCTTTCCAGTCCACATGGCGGGCCGAGTCGTCGGGCATGTAGTCTCGGATGAGGTAAAGATCGTGGCCGCGTCCGCGCACAAAGGTTTCAAACTCGCCCGTGACCATGGGAAGAACTTCACGGAACTGTTCGGTGGGCTCGACCACGGGATAGACAATCACTTCGCGGGAGAGGTTAACCCGCCGGGTCTTCATCAGAAAGGCAAAAGGAAACCGTGTAGCCAGGCCGAAGTTTTTTTCACAATAGCGTCCTCGCACTGGGAAGTTTATCTCCAGGTCGGCGCGGAGTTCCTGCTCGGGAGCGAGAAAAGGAAAATAAACGGATTCTTGCAGGATCGGCTTTTCCTCTGTCTCGCGCACGCGCCGCAAGCGGCGGTCGGGCAGCCGGAGCCACTGGTCCTGAGGGGCGCGGTTACGGGGCAAGCCGAAGGTCGAGGCTTCCCAGCGCCAGCGGGCTGTGGAATTGGACTTGCGCTTAGCGGGAACCACGCGCACGGAGAAAGATGGCAGCCACGAACTGGTGTTGCCGAGGAGCAGGCGCGCCAGCATCGGCCGCGAGGCAAAAACGTGCTCGGGCAAGTGGACATCGAGCGTGAGACTGCGGAGCACAAGCGCCGAAGCGATGCCGGAAACCAGTATGGCAGAGAGCAGCGCGGCGACCACGACGTAAAGCAGGTTGTTCCCGGAGCTGATGGCGGCGATTCCAATCACGACGCTGATCAGGATGTAGATCAAGCCGGCGCGCGTAACGTCGTAGTCCATGGCTTCGCGGACACGGGTCGCGACGACCCGTCGCGCCAGGTAGGGCACGGTGGTGAGGCCGACGAAGGCGGCCAGCAACAGTGCCGCCGAGGCCAGAATGATCATTCCCCAGATGTTGCCCGCCTCGCGCGCGACCGTGGAAAACAGAGCCGCAGCGAAAGCCAGCATCAGGCCGATGATGGCCAGCAGGAATCGCACCCAGACCTGCGAAAGTCCCAACCGCGGAAAGCGGCGCGCATTTGAGGATTGCGGGCTGGTTTGCGCGCGTGCGGAAATCACGGGTTCTCCGGTGCCAGGCGATGCTTCTATCAGCATATGACGGCGGAGACGCGAGCGGAAGTGACGGAAGATACTTTGATTGGAAAAGGCAAACCTGATTCGTATCAGGGCACGCCTTCAGGCGTGCCGCAAGTGCCATGTTATGAATGCGCCTTTAGGCGCTGGTTCTTGGCACCAGAGTTTCACCACAGGCTGCTAGGCCATTTCATTCAGAACCGGGTTGTTGGTGAAATTGCTGATTGCGTCAACTATCCGTGCCGGCCGGCAACAGAGACCTCACTGCTCCACCTTGGAGGACTTCAGGTTGACGGCTTGAGTTGTGCTGGGGTCGACGCTGACGTGCTCGGCGACGTCCGTATGGCGCTCCGGAAAATCGAGGGAAAAATAGCCGTGGTCTGCGCTCCGTGGGACCGCAAACAACAGGTAATCTCCGGGAATCACCCCCGCGATTTTGTATTGACCGGTAACATCCGTGTGGGCTGTGAGGCTATAGCGCGGAACCCTGCGAAGCTGCCCTGACTCAGGGACCAAAACGACGACGAGCCCGCGCGCCGGGTTCTCGCCGTCTGTCACCTTGCCGTGAATTGTGCCGGTGTCGCTGGCCAGAGTGACATCGCAGTCGAGGGCCGTCCCAACCGCCAGCGAGAACTCGCGGGACGCGTAATCTCGGCCGTTGCAAATCGCCTTCTTAACGTAAGCGGATTTTTCCCCTTGGGCATCTGAAACCGTAAAGATGAATTCACCGGGCGGTATGTTGGTGATGACAAATCGTCCGCTGGGATCGATGCCCGGGGCTTGATGCAGGAGATAAAAACCCGACGCGAAGGTTTCCAGCGTGATGCGTTTCCCCGCCAGCGACAGGCCCTGGGACGCCTGGACACTCCCACGCACCTCGGCAGCGCGACCGACTTCGATGTTGGCGTGCAGGTTGGAGTCCACGACACGCACCGATGCAAAACCCAGTTCGTTTTCGACGCCCGCGTGGACTGTTTTCACACTAAGCGTGTAGTCGCCAGGAGGGACTGACGAAAACTTGAAAGAATGATCTGATTCCATCTGGACGGTTTGCCCAGCGGCTCGAAACGTGTATCCCGCTGCATCCACCCTCTGGCAACTGACCTCGGCATCTTTGAGCGTCAGTCGCCCCACTCCGGAAAGAACCTTGCCTGTGATCGCATAGTTTCCTTCTGTCGGAACGGTGAAGCGGATGTCGTTGGTGGTCAACTCGGGACCGACTTTCAACCCTTGCGCTTCGTCCAGCGACGACGTTCCGGGATAGAAAGTGTTGCGATACTGCACCCCGCCTGTCGGACCCTGCTTGAGTCCCACTGCCTCCATCGGATGCTCGATCAAACCACCCGCGCTCACGTAGTAAGAACCGGGTGGAAGATTCGGCATGCGGAAGTTGCCCAGATCGTCCGAGACGGTCCGAGCGCATGCGGAAACCTGTTTTCGTCCACCGGGCTGAAAGTCGATGCGCAGAGCGAAGACCTCAAGGCCCTGCACTGCTTCCCCCTCCTCGTCGGAGACTTGCCCGGCGATCACTCCTGTAGGGTGAAGGCGGAGTGCCAAACTCTCCAGCTTTTGTCCGGGCTTGAGAGTGATGAATCCGGGCTGGTCGCGCTCATCCTCTTGCCGAGAGAATTCCGAAAATCCGTTACGCCAAACCGAAACCCCAAAGCTGCCGGCAGGAAGATCGGGAAACACGAACGTGCCGTCTGGTCCGGTGCGCACGATGCGCTCAGGACCGGCAGCCTTCACTGTCTCGGGATCGGCAGGGTAGAGTTCAACTTGCGCCTTGGGGACGGGTTCGCCGGTATCGGAGCGGTAGACGCGTCCCGAAATTTGCCCCAGCATTGACTTGGAGGGTTGGGGATTGTCGTTCGTTTGGGCTGCCCTAACCGTGGCTGGAGTCAGCAAGAATAATGCGCACAGAGCAGTGGCGATGTGGAATGCGAAACGCGCAGACTTGCGCTCGAACTCCGAGTTCATCGGACCTGCCAGACCAGCATCATACCCCCGGTGCCTACTTGGATGCATCGGGCGTTTTTCCCAATAGGCACCGAACTGGGATAAGCTCTTGTAATATCGCCGTTTCACCAACAATTCCCGCCACAGCTGACCGGCGTCAGTCATTTTGGCGAGGACTGGCGGCGACGTCTCCACCACCAATATAAGATCGCGTCCCCGGCGACAATCAACGCCGCGATATTGAAGCGCTGCCCGTCCCCCTGCACACTACGCATTGAGACCTTACTCTGATAGCTTTGGCGTGTAATTTTACATCCTGTTGACAACTCCTAGACGAGTCGCTGCTAGATTGTTTGGGCCTTGAAATTGGGGCACGTTTTCGGCACATTTGTTTCTGCATTTCAGCACAGACCCGAGGAGGAGACTATGCACTCAGCACGGACAAACAGTGGGAAGAACCGCCGGTTAAAGGTGAATCCTCGTCGTCCCTTGGTTGTGGTTGCCGTGATTTTGGTAATTCTGTGCGGCGGGTGTGGCAGCTCCAGTTCCAGTTCCAGCAGCAACACCATGTCGGCGGCGCAGGCCCAGGCAGTCTCACAGCAAGTTGTACAGGCTGTCGTGGCGGCTCTGGAGAATGCCTTTGGCGTGAGCCCGTCGGCGGCGAGAGACGCTCACCCGAGTTTGTCGACTGTGGTCGGAGACATTCATCCGGATCAGTCGTCCGGCTGCACCCCGACCGCGACTGGGGAAAGCTGCAATTTTCCGTTGTCCTATAGCGGGCCATGTTCCGGAGGCGGGACAATATCCGTTTCAGGTGATATCGATGGCATGCTGAACAGTTCCGGCAGTGGGTCTATCGACAGCCAAATCACGATTACACCAGCGAATTGTTCCGTATCCAACCTGACTTTCAACGGAGATCCCAATATCTCGATCGGCGGCCAAATAGGCTTCACCGACGCAGGTCCCGTGTTTCCGATAACTCTTATGGAAGATGGAGGTATCTCCTATGGGCCACATCCGTCCGGAAGCTGTCAGCTCAATGTGACGTACACGATAAGTTCTCTGACGAGCTGTACGGTCACCGGGATGGTGTGCGGGCAATCTGTCAACGGAAGTTGCTAGCGGGGTATCCTGTTCTCTTTCTTTCTGGCGTCGCGCCATCCAAAATCCGGCAGAAGCTGAGTGTTTTCGCTCCTGCCAAAAAGACGCGTTGGTATCAACCAACAAACTGCGCGGCGGCCGGAAACGAGACGAATCGATGAGTTCTGGAGCGAAAGACGAGCCAGTGGCGGCGTCGGTCGTAAGCGGAAACGCCTGTAACATCGCCATTTCACCAACAATTCCCAGCACAGCTGACCGGCGTCAGTCATTTTGCCAACGACTGGCGGCGATGCCTCCACCACCAATATAGGATCACGGCCCCGGCGACAATCAACACCGCGAGATTGAAACGCTGCATGGCCCGCAACAAGTGGCGCCAGTGGTGCCCGAAGAGGTATCCAGCACTGGCTATGAAGGTGACCCAAACAGCCGCACCCAGGAAGTTGAAGATCGCAAATGTTCGCCAGCGCATGCGCAGCACGCCAGCCAGCGGTCCGGCGAAAGTCCGCATGCCGAAGACGAAGCGGGCAAAGAAAATGGCGGCTGCGCCGTAGCGGTCAAACATTTCCTCGCCGCGTTTCAGCGTGGCTGGCGGAATCCGAAAGACGCTTTGATAGCGATCGAGCAGCGGCCGTCCGCCGTAGTGGCCAATGGCGTAACCGAGATCGCCGCCGAGAGTGGCAGCACAGGTGGCAACCACGATGATCCAGCCGAGATGGAGTTGGTGTTCGGAATAGGACAGAAAACTTGCCAGCAGAAGCGTGATCTCACCCGGAACGGGTATGCCGGCACTCTCCGCCAGCAAGGCCAGAGCCACGGCCCAGTAGCCGTAGTCGGCAACGAATCCGCGCAGCGAGTGAAAAGTCGTAGGACCCATGAAGTGAAAAAAGTTCTCAGTTCCCAGTTCTCAGATCTCAGGGAGCGGGGTTGACTGAGAACTGAGAACTGGGAACTGAGAACTGGTGCCGGTTAGGAAGTCGATGAGCGCGCGGTTGAAGTCCTCGGGCGCTTCTTCGTAGGGCAGATGGCCTACGCCCTCGAATGCCACCAGACGGGCATCGCGAAAATTCCGGCGCAACGGCGCGGCGGAATGAAAATCCACGGCGCGGTCTTTCGTTCCCCAGAGGAGGAGCGTCGTGTAATCGCGAATCTTGGGGAGCGACCTTTCCAGCTCCGCGAGGTCCGCCGTCCAATTCCTGATGATGTGCGAGGCATGACGGAAGCCGTGATTCTTTTGTACGGGTATGCGATAGCCCGCGAGCGAATCGGGCGGAATTTTTGCGCCGTCGCCGAACAGACGGCGCAGCCATAGGTAGTCGAGGGCGCGCCAGCGTTCGATCGTGCTGCGGAAGAGCAGCGAGCCAAAAACACTGCCCAGAAAAGGCGCAAGCCGCCTGCCATGCGGCGACCAGGGATTGACGGGCGCCACCAGCACCAGGCGCCGCAGGCGGGTGCTTTTTCGCTCGGCACAGATCGCGGCCACCATGATGGCGACGCCACCGCCGTGCGAAGTACCCAGCAGGTCGAAATCGTTGATGCCGAGCGCGTCCGCGAACTCGAGGACGCGCTCGGCGATGGCACGTACGGTCCGGTCCATGCCCTCAGTAGCCGTCGACAACCCAGCGCCCAGATTGTCGATGGCATAAACGGTGGCATGGGGCGCCAGTGCGGGGATGGTGAATCTCCAGGAAAACGAATATCCCATCAGCCCGTGAATCAGGATGAGCGCCGGGCCCGACCCGGCCTTGAGGTAGCGCATGTTCCCGCCGGCGAGTTCGAGCCAGTGCTCTTCAATTTGCACGTCCGTTGCAATTCCAAACCCCGCCGTGCCAGGGCTCGTTAGGCGCTCGCCGGCGGGGATGAATTTTTTTCCGGAATTTTTCGTTTCGATGGGCAACGAAATCCTCACAGCCAGCGTCTTACTAACTGATATCGCCTCTATCGCTTTCGGGGAAGCTGCCTCCTGGCTTCCCCTCCTTTTTGCTCCAAACCCCGCAACAGTGCTTCGTTTTACGGTGTTGCCCGAAAACGAGTTCTCACGCGGCCACTGAAGCCGCGTTCTGCGCTTTCTTCCGCTTCTTGCCCAGCAGCTTCTTCAGCACTCTGATGCCCTTATCCACGTGCTTCTCTTCCAGCAAAAACGGCGGCAGGAAGCGCAGGACCGTGTCCTGAGTCGAGTTGAAGAGCACGCCCTCCCCGAGAGCCTGCTCCACCAATGGCCGTGCGGGAATGTCGAGCACGAGGCCCTGAATGAATCCGCGGCCGCGCGCTTCGCGGGTCGCGGCGTACTTGTCGACCAGTTCCTGGAGCTGTTGATGCAGGTATCCGCCAACTTTCAAGACGTTGTCGAGCAGATGCTCTTCATCGACGATCGCCAGATATTCGAGCCCGACTCGGCACGCCAGCGGACCGCCGCCAAAGGTGGTGCCATGCTGTCCGGGCGAAATCGCGGAGGCGAAGTGTTCTTTGGACAGGAATGCGCCAAGCGGCACTCCGGCGGCGATCGGCTTGGCGACGGCGACGATGTCGGGAACAACTCCGAATCCTTGGAAAGCGAAAATGTTGCCGGTGCGGCCGAGGCCGCACTGGATTTCGTCGAAGATAAGAGCAGCCTGGTGCTGGTCGGCAAGCGTACGGCATGCCCGCAGGAAATCTGCGGAACATTCCAGGATGCCGCCTTCGCCAAAGATGGGCTCCAGCACGATGGCGCACGTGTTGGCATTGACGGCAGCGTGCAGCGCTTCGCCATCGTTCTGCGCCACAAAGGTCACGTTTTCGAGCAGAGGCTCAAAGCCTTTGCGGTACTTTTCCTGGCCGGTCAGGGACATGGCGCCAAACGTCCGGCCGTGATACGAACCCTCGAGCGCCACGAGTTGACACTTGGCAGCGCCGCCTGCCTTGTGCCCGGCGAGACGCGCCAGCTTAATGGCGCCTTCCATCGCCTCGGTGCCGCTATTCGAAAAGAAGACGCGGTCAAAATTAAAGCCCGATAGCTGGCAGAGGCGCTCGGCCAGCTGTCCCTGGTATTCGTTGTAATAGAGATTCGAAAGGTGAATGGCTCGGGCCGCCTGCTCACGGATGGTCTTCACGATGCGAGGATGCGCATGCCCGAGGGCGTTCACCCCCAGCCCGGCCACGAAGTCGAGATACTTTTTCCCCTCGAAGTCGTAGAGGAAAACACCCTTGCCGCGCTCAAAGCCCACGGGATAACGGTTGTAGGTGGACAGAAGAAAACGCTTTTCAAGATCGGCGATCTGATCGAGGCGGGACATGGGTTAATTGTAGAACGAACCCGGGGCAGGGGAAGGCTATCAGCTATCGGTTTTCAGCTATCAATGCCAGCACCTCCAGACATACTCTGCATTTATCGCCCTCATAAGTTTTATTTCTCAAAAGAAACTCTGATGCAGAACATAGAAAATATGCGTTGGACGCGTGCTTGCTGGACCGCTAAGGTCAACTTGCTGGCATCGGACGCGCACGGTCATCCGTTGCACGCACCAGGGGAGAATTGGAGAAATGAAACGATGGGTTGCTTCCATAAGGGATTCGTGTTTGTTCTTACGTGTCTAATGCTCATATCTTCCGCCAGCGCCCAGGACCAAGGGGGGACCGCTCCGCCGTCGAATGAGGCGATCCTCCAGCACATGCAACAGTTGGAACAAGAGGTGAAGGATCTTCGTGCGGAGGTCGCCGCCATGAAGAGCGGCGCTGCACCCGCGGCTCCCGCACCCGCGCCTGCCGCAGCTCCTCCCACACAAGCCGTCGTGGCCACAACCAGCAGTGTACCGGCTGCTTCTGCGCCTACCGGATTGGCCGGACTGCTCGGGCCGGTGACGCTGAGCGGCTTTATCGACACGTACTACGGCTATAACTCCAACCATCCTTTCACGCGTGCGAATAACTTGCGCAACTTTGATGTCTTCACCAACCAGTTCGGCCTGAACATGATCGAGTTGGTTGCGGACAAATCCGTCGACACCACCAACCGCCTCGGGTTCCACATTGCGCTCGGGTTCGGGCAAGCGATGGATATCGTGAACTCCGCAGCAGGCCCCAACGAACTGAGCTTCGCTCAGTATCTAAAAGAAGGCTATCTGGAGTACATGGCGCCGGTCGGCAAGGGCCTGCAGGTCAACGTCGGAAAGTTCGTGACCCCGAATGGTGCGGAAGTCATCGAGACCAAGGACAACTGGAACTATTCCCGCAGCCTGCTCTTTGCGTTTGCCATTCCCTACTACCACTTCGGCGCCAGCGCCAAGTACGCCTTCAACCCCAAGTTTTCGGTCACCGGATATTTGGTCAACGGCTGGAACGACGTCGTTGCCGTCAACACCGGCAAAACCTTGGGCGTGAGTTTGGCATGGACCCCGAACAGCAAGTTCAGCGTGGCTGAGAACTATATGGGTGGACCGACGCTGTCCAACGACAACACGGATTGGAGGCATCTGTTGGACACGGTGATCACCTACAACCCGACGGCCAAGCTTTCGTTCATGGCCAACTACGACTACGGCCGGCAGAGTTTCGATACCGTCTATCAGAGCGCCAACGCGATCCCGTACCCGCTTGCCAAGTGGAGTGGCCTGGCGGGGTACGCCAAGTACGCGCCCAACGACAAGTGGGCCATCGCTCTGCGCGGCGAGTACTTCGACGACAACCAGGGTTTCACCACCGGCACATCGCAGGAGCTCAGCGAGTTCACCGCTACTTTACAGCGCACGATTTCGAGCAAGCTTATCGCTCGCCTGGAAGGCCGCCGGGATATGACCGACGCGCGGACCTTCCTGCGCGGGCCTGCACCAGGAACCGGAGTCAGCGGCCAAAATACCATCACGCTCGGCATGGTCTACGCCTTTAGCAGCGCCGATGCCAAGTAACAACAATGACACTCGCGCACAACACGCAGACACACCATGGTTTCGGGCAGCAACAAGCTGATCTGCCCGCAATGTGGGGACTCGCGGCCAGGGCAAAATCCCAGATATCCCCTGGTGCCAGCGCTCTGACCGCCCCCCACCAGCAATTCGGTGAGCTCGTACACGGAGGGAGAACCCGCATGATGAAGAACTTGCTCGGTGTCCTCGAGGCAGCGGTCTTGCTGGGCGGACTTGCTGGGTTGGTCACGGGCATGTACTTATTGGCCACCAGTCCGTTGCCCGGCGTGACGGTGATGCTCGCCAGCATGGCCATGCTGGTGAGTTCGGTAAAGAAGCTGGGCGAGGCGCAGGAAGAGCGGCACGAATCCGACGCGGGCCGCTAGCCTTCTTCTCGCAGCCGCGCCGGTAGTTCCGGTGAGTAGTACCTGGACGTGCGGTCCCGGTTGTGCCCGGACTGTGATCGAAGATGCTCGGAACGATTGTGGAAGATGACAAAACTTTAGGAGAACACTTATGGCAGAGAACCCTGTAGAAATGAAATCGACTGTAGGTTTGACCGGTCTCACCATGAACGCGATGGCGCTGATCGCACCTGGCGCCTTCCTTTGGCTCACCTTTGCCGGGCAGGCAGCTGCGGGCGCGACCGCACCCTCAATGTGGATGGGCATCCTGTTCGCCACCTTGTTGTGTCTGGCCACCGCCATCTGTTACGCGGAAATGGCGAAGCTATATCCCGGAACCGGCAGTTCGTATTACTTTGCCGAGCAATCCTTTCTTAATCATGACAAGGCTTGGCCATACGCCCGGCTGGCCAAATTCATCGTCGGCTGGGGCTCGCATCTCTACTACTGGATCTACCCCGGCGTGATGGTCGGCGTCATCGGAGTCATCTCCGGCTATTTGGTGGGGACGCTTTGGCCAAATTTTATGAGCGCCTCCAATCCCGGCCCCATGTTCATGATGGCGGTTGCCATCGTGTTCTCGTTTGCCGTGTCCTATATCGCCCACCGCGGCATCACCGGCTCGACTTCGGTCAATATCGCGATCAATGTGATCCAGATCAGCGCTCTGATTGTGTTCGCGGTTATCGCGCTCGGCTACCGCGTGAACCATCCCCCGGGCAGCGTGGCCTTCCAGTTTGACGCGCAAACCAGTGCCGCGTACAACTACGAGTTCGCGACCACCTCCCAGACGGTGAATGGCACGGCTACCGATGTCATCACACGCGATGCGAGCGGTGTGCCGCAGCCCAAATTGGATGCGGCCGGCAAGCCCGTGCCCTACCACATCAGTTATCCGGAAAAGGATTCGAGCGGCGCCTTTGTCTCTCATCCCACGGCACGCTCGGTCGTCAGCATGCACAATTTTGGCTGGATGTTCGTGCAGGCCACCATTGCCATCCTCATTCTCGTCGGATTTGAATCGGTTACCTCGATGGGAGGCGAGGCCAAGAACGCCAAACGCGATATCCCGATCGCGGTCATCACGTCGCTGCTGGTTCAGGGCTGTTTCTGTTATCTCTTCGAATATTTTGCCGCCAATTACTTTCTCAATAGCGGCTATCCGATGAGCTTTGCCGGAGCCTCGGCGGCGCCCATCGGGGACATGATGACCATGGTCGGCGACGCTCTATTCGGCGCGGGGAACGGACGAACCTTCATGCTGGTCGAGGCGGCCACGGTATTTCTGGCGCTGATCGGCACCACGCTCTCTTGCATCAACACCGGGGCGCGGGTGACGTACGCTATGGGTAAAGACCAGGAGGTGCCGGAACACTTTGGCATGCTGCATTCCAAGAACCTGACGCCACACCGGGCCATTTGGACGCTGGCGATCATTTCAGCCGTGGTCGGGTGCATCACGGTGGTGGTGTTCTTTGGCGACGGCGCCGCTCCCGCAGACTCAGCCATTCAGGCATTGCCGCACGGCTTCTGGTCCAGTTTCGGGTACACCACGCATGACAAGATGGCGGCGTTGCCGAATACCTTCCTGCTTACGACGCTGGCGTCAAACTTCGGCACGTTCTTGCTGTACATGCTGAGTTGCCTAACTTGCATCGTCTGCTATCACGGGCATCCACAGTTCAAGGTGGTTCGCCATCTGCTGATCCCGATCTTCGGATTGCTCGCCAACCTAGTCTGCATGGCGTTCTATGTGATTGGCCCCTTCATGGGCTATGGCACCAAGATGGAGCCGCTCCTGGCGCTGGGGATCGCTCTCGTCTGGGGCATCTACGGCGGAATTTACTTCTTCCGCATCAGTAAGACCTCCGGCCGCACGACCATGATTAAAGACCGTGTGTCGATGACGACGATCGCATGACCTCATGACCAACGAACAGTCGCGGACGGCGGAGCCTGGCAGCCGCAGGGTTGCCAGCCTTCCGCCTGTCAATAGGTTTAGGTTTGTGTGGTGACGGGGCTCCCCCCGTCCAGCTGAGAATGAGGGAAGTTCTGATTAAGTCCCAGCGGCCCCCCGTGCACCCCTGTGTACCCTGTGGTTAATACTTTTGCCGACAAATCAGAGTTACCTTAGCAGCTTGCGGAAAAACTCGGCTTCGGGCGGGTTTTGCTATCCTTACGCCTTTTTTACGAAAATTCTGACATGCTGTCGGCATTTAGGCTAGATTGGAGTTTCGTCGCTTGCCGATCACCTTTGACGCAGATTCATTCACGATGACTGTCCTCCACGTCGGCGACCAGCTGGATCACTATCGGATCGAAGCCCTGGCTGCCCGCAGTGGCATGGCCTCCATCTTCCGCGCCACCGATCTCAACAACGGACGCCCTGTCGCCATCAAGATCCCCCATCCCGAAGTCGAGTGCGACCCCGCTCTGTTTGAGCGTTTCCGCCGCGAGGAAGAAATCGGCAAGCTGATGGACCATCCCGGCGTGATGAAGGTCTTCTCCGATGACGACCGCAGCCAGGTCTACATGGTCATGGAGTGGGTCGAGGGACGGCTGCTGCGGAAGATCCTCGGCGAACAGCCAAAGCTGCCACCGGAGCGCGCCATCCGCATCACGCTGCGCATCCTCGATGCGCTCGACTACATTCACTCGCACGGCGTCGTGCATCGCGACCTGAAGCCCGAAAACGTGATGGTCGACGAGCACGACAACATCAAGCTCATCGACTTCGGCATCGCCGGCAACGCCGGCGCCCGCCGCCTCACCTTCGCCAAGTTCTCTCCGACCATGGGCACGCCGGACTACATTTCTCCCGAGCAGGCCAAAGGACAGCGCGGCGATGCCCGCAGCGACCTCTATGCGCTGGGCATCATGTTCTACGAAATGCTGACCGGCAAAGTGCCGTTTTCTGGTGCGAATCCATTCTTGATCATGAACGACCGCCTGCTGAACAACCCCGTTCCGCCGCGCGAAGTTGATCCCACCATCACGCCGCAATTACAGGAGATCATCTATCGCGCCCTCGAGCGCAATCCGAAGAATCGCTATGCCAGTGCCCGCGATTTTGCCCGCGATCTCGAGCATCCCGAGCAGGTCGGAGTCACCGACCGCCCGGAATTCCGCAACTGGAAGGACCGCCGAACCCCGTGGGCGAAAAAGGCCCTCTTTTACGCGCTGCTCGCACTGATTCCGATCGTGATCTTAGGCCTGTTACTTTACATAGCACGCCACAGCTGAACGAGTGGGGCCCAGCCCGTGGATTTGGTTTCGCCGAAAGTGAAGTGGAGAAGCCGTCGCCGGTAGCTAGGTCAAAGACTTGCGCGCCGGTCTTTGATTTCCTCGAGATGCAGCCGCAGCCGTCGCAAGACACTCTCCCGTTCTGCATTGCTCAGGTTCTGCTGGAGTTCTTGCAGGGCGAAGTGGACGACGTCGTGGTGATGGATTTCCTCCGGGGCAACATCGCTGCTCAGTTCCAGCCAGATGCCGTGCAGCAGATCGATCTCCTTGGGCGTGAGCCGCGGCACGTGCGGACCGACATAAAAGACATGCTCCTGGCCGCCCGGGAAATAGATCTCGAGCGTCAGTCGAGGCTTGGCATCCGGCAGGCGCTCCCACGCCAGGCCGGCGATTCGCGCCTCCTCCGTCACCGGTCGAGTCGGAGACGGGCCCAACACAACCGATGAAGACTGCAAGCTCTGGGCAGCGCGCAGGATGCCGTCCCACTTTTCGGTGGCGGCAGCGACCGCCAGATGGATCGTCTTTCCTTTCTTCTCGGCCAAGGCCAGCGCCCGGGTAAAGAGATCTTGTTCCTCCACGCTGAAAAGCTGCTCCGGCTCCAGTTCGCCCTCCCCCGATTCCGCGCGTACCAGAAATCGCAGGTGAAGCACCACCACATCCTGTTTGCGCGGATCGACGCGGTCGAGCACCGCCCCCAGGTTATAAAGCGTGTTGTAGTTACGGACCATCACCAGGATATTCCCAGGGCGCACTCCGAGCCCTTTCGGGGTGAGGTCGTCGCCCGGCTCCAGATTGAACTGGTCAAGTTGCGTATGCGCCCCAGCGCTGCGCTTGGTCATCTTTTCAGAAACTTCGAAAACGACGAAGAAAATGATCGTGAACGCCACCCCGGAAAGGGTGGCGACTTGCTTGGTGAAAAGATTGATGACGCACAACGCGACCAGCGTAACCGTAATCAGGCCCAAGCCGACGGGGATCTCGACGTTCCCAACCTTCAGGTTGAGGGGCACGCGAAATTCTCGCTTCCCGGGCTGCTTGTAGCGCAGCACCAGCACGGCCAGGCCCTTCATGGCGAAGCTCCACATCACGCCAAAGGCATAGGCCTCACCGAGCAGGAAGATATTGCCTCGGCTCAGGAGAATGGTGAGGAGCTGAAGGCCCACCACCAGATTCAAGATGCGGTAGGAGGTCCCGAAGCGGCGTTGGGGGCGGCGAAACCAGTAGGGGAGAATGCCATCCTCGGAGACGCGGTTGAGGACGCCGTTCGAGCCCACGATCGCCGTGTTGACGGCCCCGGCCAGCATCAAGACTCCGACCACGACGACGAAAGCGCGGAACGCCAGCCGCAAAGACAAGGGCCCAACCAGGTACATGGCCAGCCCGCCGATCGGGTTGTCGAAGAAATTATGGCGCACCGCGTCGGGGACGATCATGACGGCGAAGAATGCGACCCCGGCGGTGAAAATTAAACTGTAGACAAAGATGACGAAGCCCGCTTTTTCCAGGTTGCGCAGCTTGGGATGCTCAATCTCGCGATACACCTGAGCCATCGTCTCCTCGCCGCTCATGGCCAGCACCGAGTGGCCGAGACCGACCAAAACGCCGATCAATCCGACGGTGTAGGGCAGCGAAGTGTGGCGCAACCAGCCCAGGGCATCGTCGGAGTAGACAAGATTCGAGAGCCGCGGCAGCGGCGGAAGATGAGCCCCGCGCGCCCACAGCGTATAGCCGCACCAGACCAGCATCAGGACCACCATCACCGTCGTCACATACATGATGCGGAGCGCTTTTTCGCTGGATTCGGGTATGCCCTTGATGTTCTCCCACCAAAAGTAGATCGTGACCAACGCGGCAAAGACGGCCGCGGTAAAGTTCACGGGAAGATCGAAAGGGAGGTGGAAATAGTGCAGGAGCTCGTTCAGCAAACCCACCAGGTACAGGCCCGCCGACACGCCGCTGATGGGCCCGGTCAGAATGTAGTCGAACATGAGCGCCGAAACCGAGAACTTGGCCAGGGTTCCGCCCATGGCCTCCTTCACCACGCGATACACACCGCCGCGCACGAACATGCTGCAGCTCTCGATGTAGACCGAACGGACCGCATAGGAGAGCAACATGATGGCGAGGATGAACCAGGGAGCGGCTTTGCCAACGAAGTGCTCGGCAATGGCGCCTGCATAGAAGGCGGAGGACCCCATGTCGTTGAGCACGATCGCAGCCGCCCGCCAGAACGAGATAAACGCCAGCATGGCGGTGGTCGCCACCAGCACCCGCTGCGTGCGGGCCCCGGTTAGCGTTGGCAGCGGTTGCTTAGAAGTATGGCTTTCCATCCCCTGTTTACCCTGGCATCGGACCAGACATACTCCGGCAACCGGCCGTGGGATCGTCTCTGCCTTCGAGCCGGAGAGCTTGCGACGCGCCATCGCCCTCAATGGTTTGCCCGCGCACCCCGCGCGCCCGGAGGCATAAACGCCGCGAGAAATTCACGAATTTGTCATGGTATTCGATATGGGGAAAGTAGACCAGTGTCGAAATCTCCGGGCTGCACCTGCCCCGAGATCTTTCATTGACAGTCATAAGTGTTTTCTATTGTGTGCATTACCTTCGTAGACCGCTAAATCGAACGCTCGCTGAGTTACCTGGGGACGAGACCACATGTTTATCGCACAAGCTGCAAAGGTGTGCGCGTGGCTTTTATGCCTTCTTCATGCGGCTTTTATGCCTTTTTCATGTCGATCACACTACTGTGTGGATGGAGGCAGGACGCAAAGCGAGATGCTTCGGTCCTGAGGAGAAACATGAAAAGTCTACGCAGCGTTGCACGCTTGGTTCCCATTGTTGCGGTTTCAGTTGCACTGTTGTGCGGTCTTGCAACGGCCGCGGAAACCGGCCCAACGCTCAGCAAGAAAGAACTGAAGACACTGCTGGCGACAGCCCAAACGCCTTCCGATCACCAGAAGATCGCAGCGTACTATAGCGACAAGGCAAAGCGCCTCAACGCGAAGGCCCAGGAGTTCTCTGCGCAAGCAGACTTCCTTGCCACGCAGCCTGCAACGGTGGAATCCAAGCAGGGCATTTCGTGCTTGTGCACCAGCCATTTCCGCTATTGGGCAAAGTTCTATGCACAGGAGGCGAAAGACTCGGAAGCATTGGCCGAGCAACATGACCAACTGGCTCAGAGTGAGTCGGTCACGACAGGAGCACAGAAGTAGAATAAGTCTTGGCAACAGGGCTGCCGGGCCTCTGCGCGGTCGCCCTGTTCGCCAATTTTTTAAGGTTTCCCCGACCAACCGGACGGCTCCCTCTTCCCGCCACCGCTGACTGCTCGTCAAATAGGTCTTCTAGTCCCGCGACCTGCTGCTGACAGGGCGGCTGCCGTTGCTGTCCTGCTCGGTATTTGACCGGCAGGTGAAGCATGGACGGAAGCTTCACTCTCCCGCGCCGGGCACGCTTGGGTCTGCGTCCGACGGATCGCGAAAACGGTACCCGACCCACGGCTCGGTCAGGATGTATTTCGGCTGCGCGGGGTCGTTTTCGATCTTCTTGCGGAGCGCCCTCACATACGTCCTCAAATACTCGAGTTCCCCACCATACTCGTCCCCCCATATCGTCCGCAACAGCTTGGCATGGGTAAGAGGCATGCCTTGGTTCCTCATCAGGAGCGCAAGCAGGTCAAACTCTTTCGGCGTGAGATGAACCAATTCGCCCACGCGTCTCAACTGGCGCCTGTCGAAATCGATCTCCAAGTCCCCGCTCCGCAGCACAGTGGCCGCGTCCTGCGGCGCCAAACGCCGAATGACTGCCTGTATGCGTGCCACCAATTCACCGAAGCGGAAAGGCTTAGTGACATAGTCGTCCGCTCCGGCTTCCAGGGCCTGCACCATGTCGCGTTCCGCGTCCCGCACCGTCACCATCACGATCCCGAGGTGAGGCATGAGTGTGCGGATCTGGCGGCAGGCTTCGATACCGCCCATCCCGGGCATGTTGATGTCCAGCAGCACCAGGTCAAACGCACGCTGCGGGATTACTGCGAGCGCCTGCTCGGCGCTGCCCGCCTCCTCGACCGAGAACCCGCGGGCGGTCAAGGACGTGTGCAACACCCGGCGCAAAGGTGGTTCATCATCGACCACTAAAATATTAGACTTCTGTGTCATGACCTGACTCACTTTGTGAGATGGGTATCGTGAAACGGAACGCGGTCCCTCCGCCGCTTTTCTCGGGGCCGTCCAGATCGAGAGAGCCACCGTGTGCGACGGCGATTTTTCTGGCAACGTACAGGCCCAGCCCTGAGCCGGCAACCATTCCTCTCGCTTCCACGCCACGATAGAAACGGTCGAAGATCCGCGCCTGCTCACCCGATGGTATGGAAGCTCCGCTATTCCAAACGCGAATCGCAACCGATTCTCCTACGCATTCGACAGAAACCGTGATGTCAGAATCTGGCCGAGAGTACTTACAGGCATTGTCCAGCAACTGACCGAGACCGAGCCAAAGCAGTTCCCGATCGCCGTTCACATTCACTCTTGTACTCCCGATCAGTCTTAGGTGCCGGTCTGGCCACCTTCGGGAGTATTGAGCGACGATAGACCTGACCACGTCGGCAATGTCGGTCAGCTCCATTTGCGGTTTGACTTCCTCCCGATCAAGCCGCGCCAATCGAAGCAAACGCGAGGTCAATTGCGACAAACGAGACGCCTCAGACTCGACCACCTGCGCCAGCTCCACTTGTTCAGGCAGCAATGGGCCAACTTCTAGAAGCCCGCTCGCCGCCGTCAGGATTGTGGCCAGCGGGGTCTTGAACTCGTGCGCCAATGCATCGAGTACAGCTCCCCGGAACACCTCTGTTTCTGTCGCTGCGGCAGCACGGCTCGCACCCCGAAATGCCCGCGATCGTTCCATCATGACCGCCGCCAGGGCCGCCAAAGGCCCAGCCGTCAATTCGACATCGCGCAGCCCCTCGAAACCAATTGCGCCTGCCGGCCCGTCCCCGCCCGGAAGGACCCGGACTGCGATCCCAAGGCCAGCGTCTTGAAACTCGCTCCTCGAAAGGTACGCCGTCCGCGTTTTCTCATCGAGATGGTCCTGCGAGTCTCCTTCAAAGCAAAGTTCCGCGGTAGCAGCGTCAAAGAAACAGATCGCCCGCAGGCTAAACTCGGACTTGAATTGCTTCAGCAGTTCCGCCCCCACCGCCGTGTCTGGTTCCAACCCGAGTAACCGGTGCGCGAGTTTATACAATCGCGTGGTCTCCTCGCGCTGAAGTTTCTCCGAATCTGCTGCCGCGCGTGCTTGCGAAGTCAGGCGCGTTATGATTAGCCCCGCAATTAAGAAGGAGATCAGCGCCAGTGTGTCCGACGCGTCGCTAATTCGCAGGGAAAAAAGCGGCGGAACGAAGAAGTAGTCCAGACAAAGGAAAGAAACGACGGAAACGATGGCCGACGAAAGGAAATTTCCCGTGAGGGACTGCAGTACAACAACCATCAGGTAGCAAAGGCTCACCGTCGGGAAGCCCAGTCGAAACGCATAACCAATGAAGGTCAGAACACCCACCACACACGTCGCTGGCACAGCCCACAGCGCCGACCGCCCGATTCCAACTCGCTCTGTCCTCTGTAGCACCACGTGTGTTGGCTCCGCCCGTAGGCGCGGCGCAATGCGGCGCCCCTCCGCCCCAAAACTAAAAGGCCTAGATTGAAGGAGGTCCGATGGGTTCCAAAATAAAACCTCTTCGCTTCACACCCGCTTCGTTACGCCAGATCGAACTTCAGCTCTCCCAGCTTTTCCAGGCTGCAGGCAATCTTGTCGCCGGCTTTGAGCCAAACGTACTTCTCCTTGGAAACGGCGAGCCCACCGACAACTCCGCCGAAGATCACTCCTCCCGGCGTGCCGGTGAATATGATGTCTCCTGGCCGGAGGGAAATGCGGGCTGAGGTATAGCTGATGATCTGGCTGCAGTTGTAGATCAGGTCGTTGGTGTTCGACGACTGGCGGGTTTCACCATTGACCCGGCATTCCAAGTTCAGATTGTCGGGATCAACCTGCTCGGCGGTGACGAAATAAGGGCCCAAGGGGGCAAAGCCGTCCGAAGACTTGCCCTGCATCCACTGGCCGCCGGTTTCGAACTGGAGGTCGCGCGCACTGAAATCGTTGCCGGTCGCGTATCCGGCAACGTAGGAAAGCGCGGCCTTCTCGCTGACGTCGCGCGCCTCCTTGCCCATCACGATGACCAGTTCGATCTCATAGTCGAACTTGGTAGACACGGCCGAGGGCAACTTGATAGTGCCGCCGTGCCGTAGCAACGAGTTGTTGTACTTGTTGAAGAGCACCGGTTGCTTGGGGATGGGCATCTTGATTTCCTGCGCGTGCCGCCGATAGTTCAAACCCACACACACGATCTTCTCCGGGCGGGTGACCAGCGGCCCATACTCGATGTTCTCTTCCTTGAGGAATAGCTTTTGCGCGGCGTGCGATTTCATGGCGGCTTCAACCACCGATTGCACGCTGGCGCCCTCCTCGCGCTGCAGCATGTCATCGAGCGTGGCGGGAGAGTACAGCTTCAGAAGGTCTGCTGCTTCCTTAACGTCGAGAATGCCCTCGCTGGTCTTGGCTCCCAGCCGGTATTCGCCGTTGCGGCGCATGGTCAGCAAGGTCAGACCGCGCGCCAGACCTTTCTTCTCCAGGCCTGCCGACTTGGTCGGCTTGGTTTCCGCACTTACTGTGTTCAACCCGCCCAGTGTAGCCACGGCGCCAATCGCGCTTGCTCCTTTCAAGAAGCTTCTGCGGCTCGAATGCATAGACTGACTCCTTTATCCCTCAGCCGGAATTTCCTCTTCGACCCCAAGAACGGTGGCTGTTGTACCCCAATCCCTATTCGCGCTGTCACATTTCCACACGACATGAAAGAAAGTACCGAAGCGCTGGGTTGCGCTGCGATATCTCATAAGTCATCTACTATAAATTGATTGAATAAATGGTGAGCGCGGTAGGAATCGAACCTACAACCTACTGATTAAGAGTCAGTTGCTCTGCCAATTGAGCTACGCGCCCACTGCGAACGGCGAGGTGAGGACAACGGGTGATTATACCATCCGCTTTTCGCCTTCCTCTGAACGAGAACGCATTCGGATTTCTGCCATCCGATTTCAATCCCTATCGCGGCAGCGGCCCGGGCAGGCTGGCGAGCGCGCATCCCATGACCGCCATGGCAGCAGCGTTTTCGCGCAAATCCTGCGGATCGACTTTGTCGAGCGTATCGGCGGCGGAGTGGTGATAGTCGAAATATTTGCGGCCGTCCTGCAGGATGCCGATGCCGGGCACGCCGGCTTCCACGAGTGGATCAATGTCGGAGCCGGGACTGTGTTCGGTGGCGCGGAAAACCGTCGAACCGACGGGTCGCAGAATATCGCGCAGCGGCTGCAAGGCGGCGAGGGCGGCGGGCGGCATCTTCATATAGAAGCCGAGGGGGTGGCCGGCTCCGGAGTCGCTTTCGATGGCGGCGACGTGGTTGGCAAATTCCGCGGCGTGAATTCTGGCATAGGCCTCGTGTCCGCCGCCGCCATTTTCCTCGTCCATCCAGGCAATGACGCGCAGCGTGCGGCGCGGGCGGATGTGCAGCCGCTGCAGAAGTTCGGCGGTCGCCATGGAGATGACGACGCCCGCGCCGTCGTCGATGGCGCCGCGGCCGAGATCCCAGGAATCGAGATGACCGGAAACAACGACGATCTGCTCGGGATGCTCGCTGCCCTTGAGATCGGCGACGACGTTGTAGCCGGTGGCGTCAGGAAGGCTTTGCGGGGTGAGCGTGAGGTGCATGCGAATGCGGCCCTGGGCGGCGAGGTGGTCGACCAGGTCGGCATCCTCAGCGGCGAGAGCGGCAGCGGGAATTCCGGCGGGAACGCTGTACCCGGTGTGCGGCAGGCGATAGTCGGCGCCTCCGACGGAACGGATAAGCGAGGCGACGGCACCCAGTTCCGCGGCCGCTTTGGCGCCTCTTGTGCGATAGACAACGGCTTCGCCGTAGGCCTCGGATTCCATGCCGGCGAGGGCTTTGCGCTCGTCGAAGGGAACGTTGAAGAGGACAATTTTGCCGGCAACTTTTTGGCGGCCGAGAGCGGTAAGTTCGTCGAAGTTGTGCACGACGACGACCTCCGCGGTAAGGCCTTCGGCGGGAGTCGCAGCGCTGCCGCTGATGGTGGTGAGAACAATTCGCTGCGTTGTCTCCGGCACCTGGCCGGGATATTCGACGAGCTGCGCTTTTTCCTCACCGCGAACCCAGTGGGTGACTTGCGCGGGCTCCAGGTGAACCTCGAGGCCGAGTTTGCGCATCTCGGCGGCGACGTATTCGGCGGCAGCCTGCGCTTGCGGCGATCCGGACGGGCGAGGGCCAATGTTCTCGGTCAAGTGCGCGAGCTGATGCCAGGCGTAGTCGCTGGTGAGAGCGTCGTCGCGCACCGCTTGCAACTGCTCGCGCAGTTCTTTGGAAAAAGCTGCTGCCGGCGGAGCGCCCTGCGCTTTTTCCAGCGCAGTCTGGGACCACGCGCCAAAACTGGCGGAGAGCAGGAGAGCGCAGAGCGGAGTCAGGGTTTTCAAGTTGAGCTTTCTCCTTGCGGATGTTCTCATTCTCAGTGCCCTCTTCTGTCGCGCCGGTTCCTGGCTGGAAACCGCGAGTGTACAGGAGCGCGAGAAACAAAAAAAGCGGCCCCATTTCGGGGCCACCCTTTTCAAAGAGGCGAAGTGGCGGGAATCAGAGGAGACTTAGTTTGGCGCCGCTCCGGGGACGGGAACGGACAGAGTGAGATGTCGAGAGCATCGAGAGTGAAGTTGTTCCAACGGTACGGCCTCTTCAGATGTATGGAAATGAGCATTTGCCGAACCAAAATGGCAAATGGGGACGCGGACGAGGCCCATTTTGGGAACCTGTTCAAAATCAGGGTCTTAGGGTGAATACCTTAGGGGTATGTCGGCATCGGGATCACCGAGCCATGGGATGCCAAGTGCATAAAGCTGCACTTTGGCAGAAGTTAAGGTGGAAATTCGCAGTAGAGACGGGGCTTGCCCCGTCTGTGCCCGCTACCGGAGACGCGGCAAGCCGCGTCTCTGCATAACCTCTTCTCCAAAAAGCAAAACCCCCTCGAAAGGGGGCTTGGCACAAAGCACAGAGGTTTTAGCTGTCGCCGGCGACGGTGCGCACTTTTCCCGGCAGGAAGTGGTAGGGCGGCCAGGGACCGGTCACGAACAGCTGGCAATCCTTGAATTGCTTAGCCGCCGTGCTGTAACGGTTCTGATATTTTTCGATCGACTTGGTATCGATGAGGTGAGCGATATCCAGCAGCATTCCGTCGGCATTGACCTTCTTGCAGCTGACTTCTTCCTCGATGGGGTTGAAGAGCTTGTGCACCTGGACGGAGAGGGCGCGCGCTTTGGTCTGGCGCTCCCGTTCACGGGACGCCTTCTCGCGGAGCTTGATAAGATACTCGCGGCCGACCGTATCGGGCAGGACAATCTCTTCCATAGAGCCGCGGAGAGAACCGTTGCGGACCACCAGCTTGATGCGCATCTCGGACTTGCCGCGGAGCCGGGCCACGCTCTCACAGAAAGTGCGGCGGTTGGCCCGGACGGCCTGGCGGATGGCATCCTCGGTATCGAAAATCGTTCCGAAGCGGAAGGGCAAGACGGTGGCGGTTCGAAAGCTCTGGCTCACAACGCGGGCGTGCTCGAGAACTGACTTTTCGTCGAGTGTGGAGGTGGCGCGGTCAAATTCGCTGACGATCACCGCGAATTCCCCGCTCGGGTAGCTCATGACGGGAGCGGAGTTCACACCCTGAATTCCATCCAGTACGAACGGACGGCGGGCGCGAACACCGTTCAGAAGGGGCTGGTGTTCCGTGAGGCAGTACGCGTACCACGACATGCATTCTCTCCGAATTGCACCGGGGCTTGGGCACACCCCTTTAGATTTTTTTCAAAAGCTAGGGCTGCGTTTCTACCTGGAAGTTTTGGTTTTGTTGGGACAAGATGAACGCGGAACGCTGCGTCCAACCGATCATAATACTTCGTGTCTGTGTTATTTGCAACCTTTCTTGCGAAGACTGCATCGCCGATTTGTCTCA
>Ga0208827_1000102_pt1 | contig 73667 bp, 54 predicted proteins | sample Sb_taG_5_FD_187709 | JGI IMG/M metagenome (GOLD analysis project Ga0208827, IMG submission 187709) | Peat soil microbial communities from Weissenstadt, Germany - Sb_50d_8_FC metaG (SPAdes) (version 2) | ecosystem: Environmental > Terrestrial > Soil > Wetlands > Peat | place: Germany... | reverse complement strand
GGAAGCTTGGGGCCGAAGAATGGTTCCGCCCGGCGGCAGCAGGGAAGAGGGCGGTTTGAAAAATAGCAGCGGCTCCTGCGGAACTTCGTGGCCGAGTTCGGCGGCGTGCTCGCGATAGTTGCGGCCTACGCAGACGATCTTCGACGGCTGCACCGGCGGCAGCAGAGACGCCTGCCGGAGCGGGATGCGGTCTATGCGGCGGCTGGGAAGACCTTCGACGTCGCCATCGCTCTCCTCGGGAGCGTGGAGGAGCAGGCGAGTGATTTCTTCGTCATTGCCGGCTGCAGACTCGACCAGGCCGTAGTGGGTGGAACCGTTGAGAACGAATCGGCAGTATTTCATCAGAACAATATCTAAACATAATTTCTCGACACGCGGCGTAGAAAGATCGCTTGTGGACATTCTGCGGGTGCTGGCTAACTTTGACGCTGCGCGAATGGTGCGGGCGAGGCCGAGCTGCGCTCGGCTTGGACGGGCGAGGCGCCCATCCCCACACTAGCATTTCCTTACGGGACTGGCTCGCTGGTCGCTTCGGAGCGCTGGCTTTCGTTTCCACGCACGTCCACTGCGGAAACTGCGTAGTTGTAGGTGTTGCCGGAGGCGACCGCGAAGTCGCGATACGACGGCGATTTCACCAGCTCGGAATTCAGCCTGACCGTCTTCTCGCCTGCGGCGCCATTGGCTTCGCTGCGATAGACGTTGTATCCGGCGAGATCGGCGTTCGTCACCGGCGCCCAGATGAGATCGATAAAGGGCTTTTGTCCTTCGCCGGAGTATGCCGCCTGCAACCCGGCGGGTACGGAAGGCGGGAAGACGTCATGGGCGATGACGCGCACGGGCGGAGTGTCGTCTCCCTCGACCTGCACTTCGCTGTTGCTGTCGGGGCGTTTGACGATGCTCACGGCGGTGATGCGGTAGAGATAGGTCTTTTCCCATTCGAAGCTGGAGTCGGTGAAATGAACGGAGCCACGCTCGGTCGATGGGACTGGGACTTCGCCGGCGATCGCGTCTTTGCCGGAGCTTTCGTCGCGGCGATAGATTCGATAACGATGTTGCACGCCGGGCGAGTTACCGGGAATGTTAGCGGGCGAGTTCGTGGGCAGGTTTTGTGATTCACCTGCGCTTGTCCAGGTCAGCACTGCGCCATCGCCGGTGAGTACGGCGGATAGATCGTCCGGTGGAGGCAGAGTCGCGACGGCGGAGACGTGCACGCGATTCGACATTCCCCCGCCACGGGCGTTGCGGTTCAAGACCTCGACGGCGTAAGTGAGTTCGGCGGACGGGTCCTGCTGTTGCAGGTTTGCGGGGAGAGCGTCGGTGTAGGTCTGCGAAGAGGCAGGCGGGGCGCCTGATTTGTGTGCGGCGCGGCGTGACTTCTTCGGGGCGGCAGATGGCGCCGGTGCTGGTAATGTGGCGGCGGGATTCGCGCATGCGGCGATTTCAGGATCAAGGCTGCGGCAGATGAGGGTCGGACCGATGTTGCGCACGCTTTGGCGGTCGGTGGTGAGCGTGGGCTCGCTCCAGCTCAGCGTGACGCGGTTGCCTTTGCGGCTGGCGCGCAGATCCGTCGGCGGCTTGGGAAGTTCGAGCGACGGTGGCAGGGGCGGTCCGGTCTGGGCGCAACCGGCTAACAGCAGGCAGAGTGCGGTCGGCGCGAGGAACCTTCCAAGATGTAGCTTCATGCGGAGAAGGAAAGAGTATCAGAGGCAGAGTGGGCGAGGTTGCCCGCCCCCACACTCGCAGGGCCCACTTAGAGTATGTAGCGCGATAGATCCTGGTCTTTCACGATCTCACTCAGCATTTTTTGCACGTAGGGTGCGTCTACCACGAACTGCTGGCCTTTCTTTTCGGGCGCGTCGAAACTGATCTCGTCGAGTACGCGCTCCATTATGGTGTGCAGACGGCGAGCTCCTATGTTTTCGGTGCCTTCATTCACGCGGAAGGCGAAGCGCGCGACCTCTTGGAGGGCGTCGGGCGTGAACTCCAGCTTTACGCCTTCGGTTTCTAGCAGCGCGATGTACTGCCGGGTCAGCGAAGATTTCGGTTCGGTCAGGATGCGGACGAAGTCTGCCATGGTTAGCGACTGCAGTTCCACACGGATGGGGAAGCGGCCCTGCAATTCGGGGATCATGTCGCTTGGCTTCGAAACGTGGAACGCGCCCGCGGCTATGAACAGGATGTGGTCGGTGCGCACCATGCCGTAGCGCGTGTTGACGGTGGTGCCTTCTACTATGGGCAGGATGTCGCGTTGCACGCCTTCGCGCGAGACGTCCGGACCATGGCCGCTTTCGCGGCCGGCGATCTTGTCGATTTCATCGAGGAAGATGATGCCGGAGTTTTCCACGCGGTCGATGGCGACGCGCGTGACCTGCTCCATATCGATCAAGCGCTGCTCTTCTTCCTGGATCAGGTACTCGAAGGCCTCGTTGACCTTCATCTTCCGTTTCTTGGTGCGCTGGCCGAAGATGTTGGGCAACATGTCCTTTAGGTTGACATCCATCTCCTCGACGCCCTGGTTGGAAATGATTTCGAAAGACGGAAAATTGCGCTCGCGGGTTTCGATTTCGACGGTGCGGTCGTCGAGTTTGCCTTCGCGCAACTGCTGACGCAGTTTCTCGCGGGTGCGGCTGGAGGATTCGGCCAGGCTGGTGCTGACGTCGATGACCACGCCACCCGAACTGGATTCGGCCGGACGCGTTGAGGTCGGGGGCAGAAGAATATCGAGCAGGCGCTCCTCCGCGTTCAGTTCGGCTTTATCCGCGACGTCTTCGAGTTTCTCTTCGCGGATCATTTCGATGGCGATCTCAACCAGGTCGCGAATCATGGATTCGACATCGCGACCGACGTAGCCGACCTCCGTGAACTTGGAGGCTTCGACCTTGAGGAAGGGCGAGTTGGCGAGCTTGGCGAGGCGGCGGGCGATTTCGGTTTTGCCCACGCCGGTGGGGCCGATCATAATGATGTTCTTGGGGATGACCTCTTCGGCCATGTCGGGCGCGAGCTTCTGGCGCCGCATGCGGTTGCGCAACGCGATGGCGACGGCGCGCTTGGCGTCTTTTTGACCGACAACGTACTTGTCGAGTTCGGTGACGATTTCGCGCGGCGTCAGTTCGTCGAGCGTGACTTGTTCTTCTTCGGCGGTTCCGGGTAGGTAAATGGCCATAGATTCTCGTGTAGGGACGGCCGCCCTCGGCCGTCCAAGCCGGGTCGAAGCCCCGGCACCTTTACATAGTTGGGGTCGAGCTGCGCTCGACAGGACGGCCGAGGGCGGCCGTTCCTACGTGTGCGTCACAGTTCCTCAATCGTAACCTTGTCATTGGTATAGATGCACATCCGGCTGGCAATCTTCATTGCTTCTTCGGCAATTTCGCGCGGCGAGAGCTTGGTGTGATCGGCTAGGGCTTGCGCGGCTGCCTGGGCGAACGGGCCGCCAGAGCCGATCGCCGCAATGCCGGTGTCGGGCTCGATCACGTCTCCCTGACCGCTCAGCAGGAACGTCGCTTCTTTATCGGAAACCAGCAGCAGCGCTTCGAGATGGCGGAGAAACTTGTCGGTGCGCCAGTCTTTCGCGAGTTCGACGGCGGCGCGGCCGATGTTGCCGTGATACTGCTCCAGCTTGGCCTCGAAGCGGCTGAACAGCGTGAAAGCGTCGGCGGTCGAGCCGGCAAATCCGGCAAGAATCTTGTCCTGATAGAGACGTCGAATCTTCTTCGCTCCGTGCTTGATGACGGATTCGCCGAGCGTGACCTGGCCGTCGCCAGCCATGACAACCTTGTCGTCGCGGCGGACGCAGAGGACAGTGGTGGAACGTACTCGGCGGGGGGGCGGGGCATTGGCGGCGCTTTCAGCGGGCGTGGCTACTAGTGGGTTCTTCTTCATGAGCGCAATTCTTTATTATACAGTGCTCTGCACGAAGAACTTGGTTGTTAGCGGTCGATTCGAGTTCCCTGAGGAACCATCCTTGCACTCTTTGCGGGAACCAAAAGCCAGCGATGTGTACGGTTCGCGCGTTAGAGTAGTTGCGTATCGAGCATCGCGATGAACTGAATTCCCGGTACGATTTTCCCGACAAGACTTTTGTCGTTCGTCAAAAAGAGGTCGGTGCCAGCCTGGGCCGCACTCGCCAGATGAATGGCGTCCGCAGGCGTGGTGCCGAGCGCGCCGCGAATTCGCGCGTAGTGTTCTGCCGTTTCGACGGTGAACGGCACTATTTCTGCAACAACACTTCTCAACAGCGTGCGAAACTGATCTGCCAGTTCTGCACGTCCTTTGCGGTAGGTTCCTGCGAGCACCTCCCCAAAGGTGAAGGCGCCGGTGATGAGTCGATCTTGACGCTGCTTCATCCGCGAATGAATCGCATCAACTTGCTTTGCATACTGCGGATGATCCTCAAGCCAATAAATGAACAGCATGCTATCCCAATACACGCGACTCACTTGCGCTCCTCAGCAGCGTAAAACTTGCTCCGCTCAGCTTGAAGATAAGCCTCGCCTCCTCCCAGTTCGGCGAAAACCTCCTTCAGGGCCCCGCGTAGACGAGACCAAGCATCGACACTGGGCTCTGCCGGACCATCTGGATCGACGAATTCGTATGTGAACACCACCGTCGTGCTCATGCCAGACTTGGGCCCGGTCGCGTCGACCAATCTCAGGCGATTGGCTCTCCGGAACGCTTCCGTCTTAAGCGCGCTGCAAACAGCAGGTATGCTCCGATACAATCTCAGTTCACGAACTACGTCCCCGACTCTAATAGAAAACCTTTTTTGACCCCTCTGCCGTGCCGGTACGACAAAGGTCTTTGTGCTGTAATCACGAATCTCATCGGCCCCAATCTTCTTCGCTTGCTCACTCCCGGTGTTCATGTCCGACCCTCCTTCAGAATACAGACTACATAGATCGAAACAGATTGTCAAGATTAACATAGAATGAGCAGAATAGAGTCAAAAATAATGACCGTCAGGCACTTCCAGGCAGGCAAGGATGCCTGCACAACACCGTCATGCCCGTCCCAACACCCTTCCTGTAAAATCCAATCAGCGCACCGCGGAGCCACTCCTTTTGTCGTTTCTGGACGAACTAAACCCGCAACAACGCGAGGCGGTCGAGACCACCGAGGGGCCGGTCCTCATTCTGGCTGGGGCGGGCAGCGGGAAGACTCGCGTCATCACGTTTCGGATTGCTTACCTGATCGAGAAGATGGGCGTGATGCCGGAAGCGATCCTGGCCATGACTTTCACCAACAAGGCCGCATCCGAAATGGCGGAGCGGGTGGAAAAGCTGGTCGGCGGGCTCAGCGTGGCCAAGCCGGTGATTTCGACATTCCACTCGTTTTGTGTGCGCGTCTTGCGGCGGGACATCGATAAACTGCAGGTCAATTCCGGCGGGGTGACATTCGGTTCACCGAACTCCATTAAGAGCGAGATCCTGAGACTTGAGCACGCAATCGCAGACCGCCAGCATACAATCGGCAAACTCTCCACAGACCAGGGTCCTAGCCCTGTCGCATGCGACATCGAGGAACTCCGAAAGGAGCTAGCCCGTTCAGAAAAAGAGTTGGAGAGCAAAGAGCGTGAGTCTGCCTCCATCCTCCAGGAAGAGGAGGAGGCCGAACGCGGATTTGAAATCGATGGTTGCACCATTCTGGGAGTTTTGTGCCATCGAGACGAAGAGACGGTATGTACCGATGTGACAGGCAGGAAGGTTCCCGAGCATTTCCGTTCACTAGGACCCGATTGTGAGAAGTGTGGGATCCGAAGACGCAGGAAATGGACCTTTGTATTTCAATCGGACGATGGCAGGGTTAAGCAGTATGGAAGCTGCTGCATGAAGAAGGTGTTCCACGTTGCTGCTCCCCTCCTGGAGAGGAACGCGGACGCCGTCAGGCGTCTAAGGGAGAGGCGCGCTGGCTGCGTTGAGCGCGCCGTTGTTATAAGGAATAAATGCGGGTTCCTTAAGGAAGAGCTGAAACGGAGTGAAGCAGGCGCACGGCTAAAGCAGCTAAATGAGGACCAACAAAGGGATACAAGACTCGCAGACGAGTTGCGAGAGAACCTTAAGCCCTCGTCAACTCAGCCCAAACGAATCGGCCTGACCAAAAATTTCGTCATCTACGATGAGAGCGATCAGCAGCAGGTGGTCAAGGGCGTCATGCGGCGGTTGGGGATGGACGACAAGCAACTGACGCCGCGCAACGTGCTCTCACGGATTTCGTGGGCCAAGAATCACATGCTCGATCCGCAGGAAATTTACCTGCAATCGGCGGATCCGAAGACCGAGCGCATCGCCCACATTTTCGAGGAGTACCGCAAGGAACTGCTCAAGGCGAATGCGATGGACTTCGACGATCTGTTGCTTGAGGCCATGCGTTTGCTCAAATCGGTGGCGGCGGTGCGCGAATATTACAACCGGCGATTCCAGTATTTGTTGGTCGATGAATACCAGGACACGAACCGTCCGCAGTACGAACTGATGCGGTTGCTGGCGGGCGGCGGGCACAACGTGTGCGCGGTGGGCGATGAAGATCAGTCGATCTACTCCTGGCGCGGGGCGGACATTCGCAACATTCTGGAGTTTGAGCGCGACTTTCCGGAAGCGAAGATCGTGCGGCTGGAGGAGAACTATCGCTCGACGCAAAATATTCTGGGCGCGGCGTCGGCAGTGGTTGCGAACAACGTCCGGCGCAAGGGCAAGAACCTGTGGACGTCACGGCAGGGCGGGGCGAAGATCGGATATTACGAGGCTCCGGACGGCGAGAACGAGGCGCTGTTTGCGGCCGATACGATCAACCGCTACGTGCGGCAGGCGGGCGAAAACGGCGAAACGGCGCGAGCGGCCGTGCTCTATCGGACGAACTCGCAATCGCGGCTGTTCGAAGAGGCGATGCGGCGCTATCAGTTGAAATATCACGTCGTGGGCGGGTTTTCGTTCTACGAGCGGGCTGAGATCAAGGACTTGATTTCGTATTTGAAGGTCATCCAGAACCCGGATGATTCGGTTTCGTTGCTGCGCGTGATTAATACGCCGGTGCGCGGGATTGGGAAGACGACGATTGAGATGATTGAGCGGCTCGCGCTTGAAACCGGGTTGTCTATGTGGGGCGCGGTGGGCGGAGCGATTACGCGGCAGTTGTTGCCGGCGCGGGCGGTAGTTGCGCTCAAGAGCTTCCAGGATTTGATTAAGGATGGGCGGGCGATGCTGGCGGGAACGTTTGTGGAGCGGGTGGAAGAGACGGCTTCGGCGAAGTCGGGCGGCGATGCGGGGGCCGACGCTGCCGAGCTTCGCTCGGCTCGGACGGGCGAGGCGCCCGTCCCCACACAAGCTCTTCCCACACAACCTGGCGCCGATACTGATTTTGATCCTGGCAACTTTAGTTTTGATTTTGCTGCTGACGATGCGGCTGAGGACGAGGGGACGGGCGAGGACGCGCGTCGCTCCATCGACGAAGTGACTGATGAGGTGGTCGATGATGCGGTTGAGGGTTTTCGCGCTCCTGGCGCGGCGGCGAATACTGCCGAAATTCTTAAATTTCTGATCGACCGCACTGGATACATTAAGCAACTGGAAGAGGAAGACACGCCGGAGGCCTACTCGCGCATCGAGAACCTGCGTGAACTGGTGAACGCGGCTATGGACTCGCGCGATCGCGGGGAGACGCTCGATCAGTTCCTCGATCACGCTGCGCTGGTTAGCGATGCCGACCAATATGACGAGCACGCGCAGATCACGCTGATGACGCTGCACGCGGCCAAGGGGTTGGAGTTTCCGCTGGTGGTTCTCGCCGGAATGGAAGAAGGGCTGTTTCCGCATTCGCGCACCATGCTCGAGCCCGATTCGATCGAAGAAGAACGGCGGCTGTGCTACGTGGGCATGACGCGCGCCATGGATACGCTGATTTTGTCGCGCGCCGTGTATCGGCGGCGGTATGGAACGGACATGCCCGAGGCTAGCGTGCCGTCGCGCTTCCTGGAAGAAGTTCCGCCGCAGTTGGTGGAAGAACTGGGTGGATCGCGGCGTAGCACCGGACGTGTGGGGACAGGACGTGTGGGGACAGGCGCCCTCGCCCGTCCAGCGGGGCGAAGCCCCGCAGCCGCCGAAAGCACGCACTACTCCTACGAAGACGAAGACCAGAGCGCTGCCTGGAACCCGGCACGGGTCAAGCCCAAGACGGCGGCTCCGCTCGCGAGCTACAACTCCATCGAGAACATTGCCGAGTTCTTTGCTTCGCGGGGCAAGAAGTTCAAGGTTCCGAAAATGCCGTTGGAGGAGCCCAAAGGCAGGCGCGGATTCCGTCCCGGACAGAAGGTCAAGCACCCAAAATATGGGGAAGGGACGGTGTATCAGCGGGAAGGAGATGGGGAAGACGCCAAGATTACGGTACAATTTCCTCGCTTCGGTTTGAAGAAATTGGTGGAGCGGTATGCGCAGTTGGAGAAGGCGTAGAGCTGAGCTTCGAGCCGCGAGTGAAGAATCCCAGCCCCTAAAAGGGGCGTTCGATTTCGAAGAATTGCGGCATCGCTAAAGCGATGCCCTGATACGAAACCTAAACACTGATACGAAACCTAGACACTGATACGAGACCTAAACACTGATGCGAAACCTAAACAGCAGAGGAAACGAACCGCAATCATGGCAAACACGAAGAAGCTAAGCAAAGAAGAGCGGAAGAAAACCAAGCGAGCCTCCCGCAAGAAGATCAAAGCGGAAAAGCCGAAGAAGCCCCGCGATTACGCGCGCGGATCGAAAAAGCGCAAGGTGAAAAAGCTGGCCCGCGGTCAAGCGAAGCGGTAAGCCGTTCGCCTGAGCCGTGAGCAGTGGCGGGCATGGGGCAGGCGCCCGTGCCCGACTTCCGCTGTGAGGAGACAACGACTCTTGTCGCAATCAACTCTTGAGCCAGCAACCGGTGTCGTCCGTACTTCCAACAGCCAGGCCTTCTGTTGCAAGTCCATCGACAAACTGATCTCGGAGTCGGAGAACCCGGAACACCGGCTCAGTAAAACGCTGGGGCCGTGGTCGCTGACGGCGCTCGGCATCGGCGCCATTATCGGTTCGGGAATCTTTGTGCTTACGGGAACGGCAGCGGCCGGAGAATATTTCCAGGCGCCTTCCATCCTGCACGCGCAGGCGCTCGACCTCATTGTGAATTTCCTGCGCACCGGGAGCACGGCGGGAGCGCTCATGCACGGCCGTCCGCCCGCCGGGCCTTCCATTGCGATTTCGTTTTTTCTGGTCGCGATCGCCTGCAGTTTTGCCGGATTGTGCTATGCCGAGTTGGCGTCGATGATACCCATTGCCGGCAGCGCCTACACCTACTCGTACGCTACGCTCGGCGAAATCTTTGCCTGGATCATCGGTTGGGACTTGATTCTCGAATATGCGGTCAGCAACGTCGCGGTTGCGGTGGGCTTTGCCGGCTATTCGAAAGCGCAACTGGCGGCCTTCGGTCTGAACTTGCCAGACAAATGGGCGAGTCCGGTCTGGGCCGGCGGGCAATGGACGGGCGCCTATTTCAACCTCCCTGGCTTTCTGATCGTGTTCATTCTCACGCTGCTGCTGGTGCGCGGCGTGAAGGAATCGGCGGAGACAAACAACGTCATGGTGGCGATTAAGATCGGCGCCATCCTGACCTTCCTGGTCGTCGGTGGAATGCTGGTGAAGCCGGCGAATTGGACGCCCTTCGCGCCATCTGGCTTTGCTGGGATTGTGACCGGAGGCGCGATCGTTTTCTTTACCTACATCGGATTCGATTCGGTTTCGACTGCGGCGGAGGAATCGCGCAATCCGCAAAAAGATTTGCCCTTCGGCATTATCGCGTCGTTGATCGTCTGCACTCTGCTGTATGTCGGCGTCGCCATCGTGCTGCTCGGCATGATGAAGTACACGACTTTCGTTTCCGGCGAAGCCGCCGAAGCCCCCGTGGCCTACGCGATGAAGTATCTGGGAGTGCACCCGCTCTTCCGGTCGGTGATCGTGATTGGGGCACTGACGGGGATGATCTCTTCGTTGCTGGTGTTTCAGTACGGGCAGGCGCGCATCTGGTACGCCATGTCGCGCGACGGCCTGTTGCCGAAATTGTTCTCCGCCGTGCATCCGAAATTTAAGACACCGTACTGGTCCACTTGGATCGCCTGCTTTGCGGTGGGCATTCCCGCCGGGCTCGTGGATATTGGGGATGCGGCCGACCTCGCCAACATTGGGACGCTGTTTGCCTTCGTGCTGGTTTCGCTTGGCGTGATTCTTCTGCGACGCAATCAGCCCGATCGCAAGCGTGCGTTCCGCGTGCCCTTTGTGCCGTGGTTCCCGCTGATCTCAGTGCTTCTGTGTGGCGGGCTGATGTTCGGGCTTACGCTGATCACCTGGCTGCGCTTTGTGATCTGGCTGGCGATTGGTTTGCTGATTTACATCTTCTACAGCCGCCACCATAGCGAGTTCCGCAAGAAAGATCGGGTCATCGGGTGATCGGATTCCGTGTGGTGACGGGGCTCTGCCCCGTTCCGGCGGGGCAAAGCCCCGCCACCACACGACTCAATCCTTTAGAATCACCTCATGCCTCCGGAGCCGTCCCACTTCATCCTCTCGCTCCCGAAGGCTGAACTCCACCTGCATCTCGAAGGCTCGATCGAGCCGTCCACGCTCGTGGAGCTGCGGCAGCGTCACGGGATGGATGGGGCCTCGCTCGCCGAAGTGGAACAGCTCTATAACTACAAGGACTTCACGGGCTTCCTTGCGGCTTTCAAGGATGTGACCGGACACTTGCGCACTCCGGAAGACTACGAGGTGATCACTTACCGGCTGATGGAGCGCCTGAAAGCGCAGAATGTACTGCATGCGGAGGTGATTGTTTCGGTCGGCGTCTGCCTCTGGCGCAAGCAGGATTTTTCGGCGATTTTCGAAGGCCTGGAACGTGGCCGCCAACAGGGAGAGAAAGATTTCGGAATATCGCTCGTGTGGATATTCGATGCCATCCGCCAGTTCGGCGCCGAGAAAGCGCAGAGCGTGCTCGATCTCGCCCTCCGGTTTAGCGATCGCAACGTGGTTGCCTTCGGCGTTGGCGGCGACGAGCGTGCGGGTCCGCCGGAGTGGTTCGCGGGAGTTTACGGGCGCGCGGCGGAGCACGGTCTTCATCTCACGGCTCACGCCGGTGAAAGCGCCGGGCCAGAGTCCATCTGGGGCGCGTTGAACCTCAAAGCGGAACGCATCGGCCACGGTCTTACCGCCGGGCAGGATCCGGAATTGATCGAAGAGTTGGCGGAGAGCCAGGTTCCGATTGAGATCTGCGTGACCAGCAATCTGCGGACGGGATGCTGCGCCGCACTCGCGCAGCATCCGGTGCGGCGCTACTTCGACCAGGGCCTGATGTTGACCCTTAACAGCGACGATCCGGCCATATTTGCTACCTCGCTGGTGGCGGAGTACGGTCTGGTGCAGGAGACGTTCGGCTTCACCGACGAACATCTGAGAGAGTTGGCGCGCAATTCGTTTGAGGCGTCGTTTCTGCCGCCGGAGAAAAAAATCGCGTTTCTGAATCTGTTTGACGCCGCGACCATGAGGGCGTGAGGCGGCCTATAATGTCTCCCTATGAAACTTGAAGAGAAAATTGCGGAACTGAAAAAGCGCGACCAGATGGCCCAGGAAGGCGGCGGGGCACAGCGGCGCGAGCGGCAGCACAAAGAGGGCAAGATGTCGGCGCGCGAGCGCATCGAATTTTTGCTCGATGAGGGCACGTTCGAGGAAACCGATAAGCTGGTCACGCACCGCTGCCACGACTTCGGCATGGAGGAGCATAAATTCTACGGTGACGGTTTCATCACCGGGTACGGGCGCGTGGAAGGACGGTTGGTCTTTGTCTTTGCGCAGGACTTCACCGTGTTCGGGGGCTCGCTCTCCGAGGCTAACGCGGGGAAGATCGTCAAGGTCATGGATCTGGCGGCCAGGATGGGCGCGCCGGTGATCGGACTGAACGATTCGGGCGGCGCGCGCATTCAGGAAGGCGTGATGTCGCTGGCCGGCTACGCCGACATCTTTTTGCGCAACACGATTTATAGCGGAGTGGTGCCGCAGATCTCGGCCATCATGGGCCCGTGCGCCGGCGGCGCCGTTTACTCGCCCGCTATCACCGATTTCATCCTGATGGTGGACCAGACTTCGTACATGTTTATTACTGGGCCTGATGTGATCAAAACGGTCACGCATGAAGAAGTCACCAAAGACCAGCTCGGCGGCGCGCACACGCACAACGAAACTTCTGGAGTAGCGCACTTCATGTGTCGGGACGATGCCGAGTGTTTGTCGATGGTCCGCGAGCTGTTGAGTTTTGTTCCGTCGAACAATCTGGAAGACCCGCCGCGCAAGGCGTGCACCGATCCGATCGATCGCCTGGACGAGAAACTGGACACGCTCATCCCCGATCAATCGAACATGCCTTACGACATGAAAGACGTGATTCACACGGTGGTCGATGACGGATACTTTTTCGAAATTCACGAGCACTATGCGAAGAACATCGTCGTCGGATTCGCGCGCTTCAACGGGAAGCCGGTCGGGATCGTGGCCAATCAGCCCGCGATGCTCGCCGGCACGCTCGATATCAATGCTTCGGTGAAAGGAGCGCGCTTTGTGCGCTTCTGCGACTGCTTCAATATTCCGCTGGTGACGTTTGAAGATGTGCCTGGATTTCTGCCGGGCACGCAGCAGGAGTATGGCGGAATCATCCGGCATGGCGCGAAGTTGTTGTATGCGTTTGCGGAAGCGACCGTGCCGAAAGTCACCGTCATTACTCGCAAAGCGTATGGCGGCGCGTATTGCGTTATGGCGTCAAAGCACATCCGCGCGGACGTGAACTACGCCTGGCCCAGCGCCGAAATCGCGGTGATGGGGCCGGAAGGCGCGGTGGATATCGTCTACAAACACGAACTCGATCATGCGGAGAACCGTGAAGAGATGCGCCAGCAGAAGATCGAAGAATTCCGCGAGCGGCTGGCGAATCCCTACGTGGCCGCCGACCGCGGCTTCGTAGACGCCGTCATCCAGCCGCGCGAGACGCGCAAGAAGCTGATTCAGGCGCTGGAGATGCTTGAGACCAAGCGGGATAAGAACCCGCCTAAGAAGCATGGGAATATTCCGCTGTAGCCTGATTCGCTATTGAACCTGATCCAAGAATGTGGCAAGCTAGTTTTACTATTTAGCGAATAAAAAGCGAATAACGAAGCCGTTTGAATGACGAACGAGATCGCACAGCCGAGCGACGACAGCTTGGTCTGTCCAGAGGTCGGCAGCTGGACGGAGGACAAGCACAGGGTCGTATCGCTATACACAACCATGTTTTCGAAGGGAATGAAGGCCAAGTGGGACAAGCGTGCATATGTGGAGCTTTATGGTGGCGCCGGCTATAGCCGGATCCGGGGCACGCAAAAAATCATACTAGGTTCCCCGCTTTTCAAGCCCTTGCCGTCGAGCATCCGTTCGACAAGTACATTTTCTGCGAAGCAATCTCTGAGAATCTTGAAGCCCTAAAAATGCGCGTAATGCGCCACTTCCCTGCGGCAAATGTTGCATATGTCGAAGGAGACTGCGATCTCCGAGCTTCTGACATCCTGGCTGAAATCCCTCTAGGATCGAAAGACAACACCGTCCTAACGCTGTGCTTCGCTGATCCTTTTGACATCGGCCTTAAGTTCGGCACGATCAAGACATTGTCCTCCCGCTTCGTAGATTTCATCGTGTTATTGGCCGTCTATTCAGATGCGAACCGGGCCTACAAACGGTATGTCATGGAAGATGCCGTCAAAGTCGACCAATTCCTTGGTTCAAGCACCTGGAGGGATCGATGGAGAATTGCTGAGGCGAACGCCATATTGTTCCCCAAGTTCTTAGCATCGGAGTTTGCTGCCAGTATGGAGACGTTGGGATACTTGCCAACACCGATTCATAAGATGAAGCGAGTGCGTTCGGACGAAAAGAATCTTCCCTTGTACTATATCGCTCTGTTCTCGCGAAATAGGCTCGCGCTCGATTTCTGGGACGACGCATTGAAGTACGGGACAGATCAAACTGCGTTCAGCTGGGACTAAATACTTGTCACTCAACTCCCACATCGAATGGACCGACGCGACCTGGAATCCCGTCCGCGGCTGCGTCAAGATCAGCCCCGGTTGCAAGCACTGCTATGCCGAGACGTTTGCGGAGCGGTTTCGCGGGGTTAAGGGGCATCCTTATGAACAAGGGTTTGATCTGCGTCTGGTGCCGGAGAAGTTGACGGAACCTTTTTCATGGCGATCTCCCAAGTTGGTGTTTGTGAACTCGATGAGCGATCTGTTTCAGACGGGAGTGCCGGATGACTACGCTGAGGCCGTCTCGCGAGTGATGGCGACGGCGAATTGGCACACCTATCAGGTGCTGACGAAGAGGTCGGAGAGGCTGCTGCAGTTGCTCAAAGTCAGGTTACGTTTTGCGGCGGAGCAGGAAAATATTTGGTGGGGCGTCAGCGTCGAGGATCGGAAACATGGCTTGCCGCGAGTGGATCATCTTCGACTAGCTCCGGCGAAGGTTCGCTTTCTATCCATCGAGCCTTTGCTGGAAGACCTTGGGGAAATCGACCTGTCTGGCATCACCTGGGTGATTGTTGGCGGCGAGAGTGGGCCGGGGGCGCGTCCGATGAAGCGGGAGTGGGTAGTATCTATTCGTCGGCAATGCCGGGAGCAGGGCGTGCCTTTTTTCTTCAAGCAATGGGGCGGGGTGAGGAAGGCCAAGAACGGTAGGCTGCTGGATGGGCGGACTTATGATGAGTATCCAGAGCGGTCGGCTGGCCCGGTGCCTGATCGAGTGAATTGCATGAAGAGTGCGGCGGAATTTCTCGAATTGTTAGGAATGAGTTTCAAAGAGCCCTTGGTACGGCTTACCGCATGAGGCTGCCTAGTAGTGCTGCGGACCCGCAGCGGCTTAACGCCGTAGTCAAAAAGCAAAGCAGCTATCGCAGCGGTGAACTGCTGCGCCACCCGAAATCATGGGGAGAATGCCTAGATGCCTCGCTGGGAAGGTTGGACGTGTAGGGGTCCTTCGACTGCGTAGCTGCTTCGCTTCGCGAAGCGGCTACTCCGCTCAGGATGACAGGCTTTAGGGGATTGACAGTGGTTCGGGAAGAGACTGAGAGCTGATAACTGACAGCTGAGAGCTGCCACACAAATAGAGAGTCCCGAGGTGATGTTGAACTCATTCCTCTCGGCCAGTAGCTCGCGTTTAGACCCTTGCTGACCTTTTCCTACAACTCCCTTGCGGGTTCATTGTGGGCCGATCTTTGCTCGGGCTCCGGGCTCACTGCCAACCGGATAAATCAGTCCAACGCCTCGGGACTCTATCCTGCCTTTAACAGAGGTTCCTGTTCTCCTCGACCAGCGCTTAGCTATAGACCCTTGCTTGCCCTCCCAAACCCACCTCGCGGCTGTCTGAGTGACTTCGCTTGAGCCCCGGACGCTGCACCAACCGGAAAAACTTCAGAACGTGTCAAAGAACGATTATGTTTTTACCACTCTTATTTTTTACGTCAATGAAATTCATGCGCCTCTAACGTCTTATTCATCAATCGAGTGCAGCTCATGCACAGCCCGGTGACACGGAAATTGTGCAATCGCCGGCCTCGGGCTGCAAAATCTCCAGTATTCATGCTGTTTTTCGCGGTTTCTGCCTGAAAAAGTCTTGCTTTTGCCGGATGCGAACATAAATACAGCTGTGCAAATCGACGGCTCACCCGCATAAATGCTCACTTTTCCGCGGACGGGCTCTGGTTCTCAGCCGGATACTTACGTCCTCCACGTGCTTTCTCTACAATTCCAATGTTGGAGGCCTTTTTTGTGATGCGCAGGTTGCGTTGGGCAGCTACGGGTTGTTTCCTGACCCTTCTTTTACTGGCACCGGCACTGGCACAGAGCTCCCGGGCGCAAAGCCCAGAAGAGAAGACCGCGAAATATCTTGAAGCGGTGCGGCATCAGCCGGGGTTGCTGCTGGCGTTTCTGCAGCAGATGCCCAAGGGCGGCGACCTGCATGTCCACCTGAGCGGCTCGGTTTATGCGGAAAGCATGATCGACTGGGCCTCGGAGAGCGCTCTCTGCGTGGACCGCAGCACTTCGAAGCTGATTACTGCGCTGTGCGATTCGTGCGAGCCGTACAGGGACAAGCCGTCGGTGCGATGCGCCTATCAGGACCACATTCTCTACGACCAACTGGTGGACGCCTGGTCGATGCGCAACTGGCATCGCGAGGAGGAATCGGGTCACGACCATTTCTTTGCTACGTTTGAAAAGTTTGGTCCAGCTTTGGAGAAGCACATCGGCGACGCACTGGCGGAAGTGTCATCGCGGGCGGCGGCGGATCATCTGCAATATGTGGAGGTGATGCAAACGGCCGACAGAGGGAAGGCGGCCATTCTGGGCGACAAGATTGGATGGGATGACGACTTCGGCCAGCTTCGCGACAAACTGCTGGCCGGCGGAATGCGGAACATTGTGGCGTCGGTTCGCGGCCAACTCGACTCCGATGAAGCCCGCGAGAAGGAAGTGCTGCGTTGCGGGACGGCGCAGGCTGCTGCGGGGTGCGAGGTTGCGATCCACTATCTGTACCAGGTGCTGCGGGGCTTGCCTCGTGAGCAGGTTTTCGCGCAGATTCTGCTTGGCTTCGAGTTATCGAAGGCGGATCCACGCTTCGTTGGCTTCAACCTGGTGATGCCCGAAGACTATTACGTGCCTATGCATGATTTTGATCTGCACATGCGGATTATCGAGGCTCTGCATAAGTTTTATCCGGCGACGCATGTGTCGTTGCACGCCGGCGAACTGGCGATGGGGCTGGTTCCTCCCGAGGGATTGCGATTTCACATTCGCGAATCGATTGAACGCGGCGGCGCGGAACGGATTGGGCATGGCGTGGCCGTCATGAGCGAAGACGACCCGATTGGGCTGCTGCGGGAAATGGCGAAGAGGAATGTGCTGGTCGAGATTTGCCTGACCTCGAATGATGTGATTCTGGGCGTCAGCGGTGACCGGCATCCGCTGCCGGTGTACATGAAATACGGAGTGCCCGTTGCGCTTGCTACCGACGACGAGGGCGTCTCGCGCAGCGACATAACGCACGAATATCTGAGGGCGGTCGAGACCCATGGCTTGTCGTATTTGGATCTGAAGCGCATGGCGCGCGAGAGCCTGGAACACAGCTTTATTCCGGGTGCTAGTCTGTGGAGCGGTGGGCGGAGCGATGGACGCGAACTGCGGCGGGCGGCGGCTTGCGCGGATGAAAAAACGTCGGGCAGTCGCGTTTCGGGAAAATGTGAGAAGTTTATGGGGGCGAATGAGCGCGCTCGCGTGCAGTGGCAGTTGGAAAAGGCTTTCACCGAGTTCGAGAAGAATTACTAGCGTAGGGTTGTCATCCTGGAGCGAAGCGAAGGACCTGCTTTTTGCCAGTGCGAAACAGCAGGTCCTTCGCTTCGCTCAGGATGACAACTTGTATTTATGACAATGTGTACTTATGTCCCCAGACCTCTTTACTCGCGCTGAATCCGCTGCCGCCTTTGTGCTTTCGCAGACCCGCCTGCGGCCGCAGATCGGACTTGTTCTTGGCTCTGGCCTTGGCGCTTTTGCCGACGACCTTAATGACGCCGAGCGCATTCCTTATGCGCGCATACCGACATTCCCGCGGTCGACGGCGATTGGTCATGCCGGACAACTTGTGATCGGCAAGTGCGACGACGTTAACGTTGCCGTGATGCAAGGACGGGTGCATCTGTACGAAGGCTATTCGGCTGCTGAAGTCGCGTTTCCTACGCGGGTGCTTGGGCGAACTGGCGTACGCGCTTTGATTCTCACCAACGCGGCCGGGGGCATCAACGTCGAGTACGGACAGGGCGCGCTGGTCGTCATTCGCGATCACATCAATCTTCAAGGACAGAATCCGCTGACGGGCTTGAATAACGAGCGTTTTGGCGCGCGCTTCCCCGACATGACTTATACCTACGCCAAGCACTATCGCGAGATGGCGCTGGAGGAAATGAAGAAGCTTTCGATTCCGCCGCGCGAGGGCGTCTACGCGGCGCTGGCTGGCCCGAGTTATGAAACTCCGGCGGAGATTCGCTACTTGCGCACCATCGGCGCCGATCTGGTGGGCATGTCTACCGTCCCGGAAGCAATCGCCGCGCGGCACATGGGGATGAACGTTTTGGCAATCTCATGCGTGACGAATATGGCCGCCGGCATTCTCGATCGGGCGCTCGACCACGAAGAAGTGCTCGAAGTGGGGCGACGAGTGATGGGGCAGCTTATCGCGCTGCTGCGGGCTGTGCTTCCGCGGATCGCAGGGGAGTTGCAGAGCACAGGCTAGGAGCCGAGCTTTGCTCGGCTTGGACGGGCCAGAGGCCCGTCACCACACGAACTTCGGCGGACTCAGTGGGCTTTGCGGGGGATGAACACCGGTTGCGGCGGACTTATGTCGTACGCCGCTGCGAAACTGGCCAGGTTGAGCGCAAAGCTGGCGCGTCCGCGCGAATCGATGAATAGCAAGGGCTGTTTGAGCGGCACATCGCTGAACGTCCGGACGAACGGCATCTCGAGTTCGCGTCCCGCGATCGTGACCTTCAACTTGTCGCCGCGCTGATAGCCGAGCTTCAGAAAATCTTCGGCGCTGATGTTCGTGATCAGGTTGCCGAACGGGCCGTCCAGGGCGATCACTTCTCCGCTTAGACCTTTATCGTCCACTCTGGCGGGTTTCAGATCGAGGCGGATCAGTTCCTTGACGATGGGTCCGACCTGGGTCCAGTCGTCGCCACGGGCGAGGTGAGCGCCGACGGGAGAGAAAATATCCCGGCCATGGAAGGTGGAGGAAATTTTGGCGCCGACCATCCAATCGGGGTTGGTGATCTCGCGAATGCCTTCGATGCCATCGCGGTCCTCGACCATCGTCATCAGGCCGTTGTCGGGCAGCACGAAGAATTGCCCGCGCTTCGATTTCACGACCACAGCCCTGCGCGGACTGCCGACGCCGGGATCGACGACCGCCACAAACACCGTTGCGGCCGGGAAGTAGGGCGCGGCGCCGAAGAGGAAGCGAGCGCCGTCGCGAATCGAAAAAGCGTTTACCTGATGCGTGAGATCGACAATGCGGAGGTTGGGCGCGATGCCATACATGACGCCCTTGCAGAGGGCCACCGAATCGTCCGCGACGCCGAAATCGGTCATGAAGACGACGGTGGGCGGAGGTTCGACGGCAGACTGCTGCGCCAGAAGAGGGCTGGCGACGAGGAGTAGGAACATGAACCATAAACAGAATATTCGCGCCGATTCTTTTGCTGGGGTTGATGTTATCCGCATAAAATCGAACTCTCCGAAAAGGCTACTATAATCGGGGCAGCAAGAATTTATTCGGCAATCCATTAACCGAGGAGAGAGCCAGCAATGTCCAACGTGATTCCTGAAAAATATGTCGACCTTTTCCAGAAGCGCGCTTTTGCCAGTTTGGGCACCCTCATGCCCGACGGACGGCCGCAGGTCACTCCCGTCTGGTGCGACTTCGACGGCCAGCACGTCATCTTCAACTCGGCGCGCGGACGCCAGAAGGATCGTAATGTGCGCCGCGATCCGCGAGTTGCGCTGGCTATTGTCGATCCCGACAATCCCTATCGCTATCTGGAGATCCGCGGCACCGTGGTCGAGATTACCGAGGACGGCGCCGCCCAACACATCGACAAGATGGCGAAGAAGTATTTGGGAGTCGACAAGTATCCGTACGCGCAGCCGGGAGAGGTTCGCGTGCTTTACAAAATCCGGCCGGAGCACACTACCGTGATGGGGTAGACGGTTGCGCAAAGATGTCCAGCCCCTAAAGGGGCGTCTATTTCGAATAAACTTCGGCACCGCTAAAGCGATACCCTGATACGAAGCCTTCGTCTTCGGCCGGCACCGCCAAGGGCCGCGGACAGGAGTGTCCGCGCCACACCCACTCTTTTTTCGGTGACCTTTCCTGTGCAAACGAGTCCAACTCCCAATGGAACTTCGGAGGGTCCTTTCCCGTATTAGAAGACGAGAGTCGAGGGATCCTCGTCGTTGTTTGTTTTCTGGAGGAGGCGTTTATGGAAGTTGGTAAGAATAGCGGCGGTGGCTTGCACGCGATCAATGTTCAGGCCAATAGCATTTCGGCGCAGCAGGTAGTGAAGGCTGCGCACGAAGAACTCCTCCAGCTCATGCGGCAGCGTGCCGAGATTATGAAGCGCATTGGCACGGTCAAACAGACGATTGCTGGATTGGCGAATCTTTTCGGCGACCAAGTGCTCGGCGACGATTTGCTGGAACTGATCGACCGCAAGCCCAATGGCCGCCAGCCCGGCTTCACCAAGGCTTGCCGAAGGGTGTTGATGGAAGTCCAGCGTCCGCTTGGAGCCCGCGAGGTTTGCGCGGAACTGGAACGATATGCTCCGGCAATTTTGGCGCGACACAAGGACCCGCTGGCCTCGGTCACAACCGTTTTGAATCGTCTGGTGGATTATGGCGAAGCTCGCAGCCGGAACAACGACCGGGGCCGGCGCGTGTGGGAGTGGATCAGCGAAACCGAGCCGCCGGTGGACGCGATGCCTTCCAGGAGAACGGCCTGATAACGTCGCGCCCGCATCCGGCAGTGTGGGTGCTCCAAGGCGATTAGGCAACCAGCGGCGGCTCAAACTCGACCATCATGTGCCAGGACATCGTCATGACGTTGGCGCGGCGCCTGCGGGCGGTCGTCAGCAGCACCACCGGACCCGGTTCGAGCAACTAGTAGACTTTCGACAGAGGCAGATCTTTCATCACGGTCACGGCTCCTGGAACCCGTCTGCAATGATAGCCAACCGTTGGCAGCCTTCGTTCTCGCCCGCCGTCTGCATCGCGGAAAACTGAATTGCAGCGATAAAACATTTCGATTGGACTTGGGCGCGGACGCCACCTAGAGTCTGTTGAGTGCCGCATAGCCGCACTCGAACCCGAGGTTTCTTGAGACCCCTGCCGGTGCCGGAATCTGCCCGTGCGCTGTTCCGGCCGCCATTCCGGAATTATCAGCTGGACGGGGCCTACGATGAGATGTTTGAGGGGCCGGGCATCCCGCGTCCGCACTATCAGGCCCTTTTCCAAACGCTTCTGGGACTGCCTCCCGAGGAAATGCGCAAGAGCCAGCAAGCCGCAGACCTGTCGTTTTTGCATCAGGGGATCACATTCACGGTATACGGGAACGAGGAGGGTACCGAGCGCGTCTTTCCCAACGACCTCTTGCCGCGGATCATCCCCAACCACGAGTGGCGCAAAATCGAAAATGGGCTCACCCAGAGAATCACGGCATTGAACCTGTTCTTGGAGGACGTCTACCACCGCGGAAGAATCCTGACGGACGGCGTCGTGCCGAGGGAACTCGTCTACAGTTGCCGGCACTTCCGGCGTGAAATGCGCGGCCTGACGGTGCCGCGAGGAATTTACATCAGCGTTTGCGGCACAGACCTAGTGCGGCTTCCAGACGGAAGTTTTGCCGTGCTGGAAGACAATCTTCGGGTACCGAGCGGCGTCTCCTACATGTTGGCGAATCGCAAAGTTCTGAAGAAGGTGTTCCCCACACTGTTTCGCGACTACGGGGTTTGCCCGGTCGATCACTACGCTCAGGCGCTGCTTGGAACCCTGCGCGCGCTGAGCCCGCCGAATTCCTCGGGCCGGCACGAGCCGACGGTGGTGCTGCTGACACCCGGGGTATTCAATTCAGCCTACTTCGAACACACCTTCCTGGCGCAGCAGATGGGCATTGAGTTGGTCGAAGGCCGGGACCTGCTGGTGCACGATAACGTCGTCTATATGCGCACCACGGCCGGGCTGAGGCGCGTGGACGTGATCTGTCGGCGCGTGGATGACGATTTCCTGGATCCGCTCTGCTTCCGGCGAGACTCCAGTCTGGGCGTGCCTGGATTGTTCAATGCCTATCGCGCCGGCAATGTGATGCTGGCCAACGCGATCGGCACCGGCATCGCCGACGACAAGGCGCTTTACGCATACGTGCCCGCAATCATCCGCTACTACCTTGGAGAAGATCCCATCCTGGCCAGCGTGCAGACTTATTTGCTCACGGATCGCGCACAGCGCGAGCACGTGCTGGAACATCTGGACCAACTGGTGGTGAAAGCAGTAGGTGAGTCCGGCGGTTACGGGATGCTGATCGGCCCGCAAAGCACGGCGGAGCAGAGAGAAGAGTTCCGCCAGAGGATCCAAGCCGAGCCACGGAACTACATCGCGCAGCCGACGTTGAGTCTTTCGCGGGCGCCGTGTTTCCTCGATGGAGAGGCACAAGCCCGTCATGTCGATCTGCGTCCATACACCCTCTATGGCGAGAACGTCACGCTGGTACCGGGAGGACTGACACGGGTGGCGTTGCGTCGAGGCTCGCTCGTAGTTAACTCCTCACAAGGCGGAGGCAGCAAAGATACCTGGGTGCTGCGCGCATGAACCAACGCCGGGAAACCACCATGCTCTCCCGAGTCGCGGACAGTTTGTATTGGATGAGCCGCTACCTGGAGCGGGCTGTACACACCGCCCGTCTGCTGGATGTGGACTTTCAGTTGCGCCTGGACCAGTCCCCGGAATCCAGCGCAGGACGTTGGCTGCGGCTGCTCGAAGCTTCGCAGGCGCCGGCTCCCGCGGATGGCAAAATCGATGCCACAACTCTCACGCACATTCTCACATTGGACAAAACCAACCCCTCATCCATCATTTCCTGTGTAGCCGCCGCGCGTGAGAATCTGCGGCAGGTCCGTGAGCAGTGCAGTTCGGAAATGTGGGAGCAACTCAATCGGCTTTATCTGCAGGTAAACAGCACGACGTCGACAGAGGCCTGGCTGCTGCACTCCTATGTTTTTTTTCGGGCTGTGCAGGAAGGAGCACACCTGTTTCAAGGCCTAACCGACTCCACTATGACCCATGGGGAGGGCTGGCAATACATCCAGTTGGGGCGCTTCGTGGAACGCACCGATGCGCTGGCGAGGCTGATCGGCCCGCATTTCACCCGGCTACACAATTCTCTGGACCAGGCCGTGGAGAGTGAAGAGTACCTGGAGTGGGTGGGATTGCTGAAGTCTTGTGCGGCGTTTGAAGCTTATTGCAAAACGTACACGGCAGAAGTGCGGCCGTTGCGGGTAGCTGAGTTTCTTCTGTTGAACCCCAGTTTTCCGCATTCCGTGCGCTTCTCGGTTGACATGGTGCATGCCTCCTTAACTGCGATCGGTGAGTTGACGGGACGAAAGGCGGAGCAACCGGTTCGCCTGGCTGGGCGGCTATGCGCGAATCTCAGCTTCAGCCATATCGACGAAATCATGGCTTCGGGAGCAAACGCCTTTGTGGAGGGCATCCGGTGGCAGTGTGCTCAAGTCCACAACGCCATCCACCAAGTCTATTTTGACTATCCGGTTGAATCGGCGCTGGCGCCGTAAACATTGAATCATTGAGTGACTAAATCAATGAGCCATTGAGTCATTGTCTTCTTGTTTTCAGTGATTCAATGCCTCACTGATTTAAAGACTAAATAAAGAGGGGCATCTTTGATCTATTCAGTCCGGCATACGACAACTCTTGTCTACGAGCCCGCGGTGCGCGAGAGCGTAATGGAAGTACGCATGCAACCGCGAAGTGAAGGGAGCCAACGCTGCCTCACCTTCCGTCTCGACGTGAACCCTGCCGCCAATATCACCCAATACCGTGATTTCGCTGGGAACACGGTGCATCACTTTGACATTGCTGGAGCTCATAGAGAGGTCAAAGTCACCGCCCACTCCATGGTCGAAGTCCAGACCGTCCCCGCCCCGCTCATCTCTGAAGCGGGCGACTGGGCAGACCTCGACGCCATGGTTGCAGCCGACGACTATTGGGAAATGTTGTTGCCCAGCGAGTTCGCCCGAGCCAGTGCAGCACTCGGAAACCTTGCGGCGGAACTCAAGTGCGAGCGACGCACCAGTCCCCTCGAGTTGCTGGAGGAGTTAAACGAAGGCATCTACAAAGTGTTTGCCTACGTGCCCAGCAGCACAAAGGTGGATTCGCCAATTGACGAAGCGCTGCGAACGCGCCAGGGAGTGTGCCAGGACTTCGCTCACATCATGATCGCGCTTGTGCGTTCACTCCACGTTCCCTGCCGCTATGTGAGCGGCTACCTGTTTCACCGCGATGCCGAGGAAGAGAAGGACCGCTCCCTGGAGGGAGCGTCGCACGCATGGGTTGAGGCCCTGGTCCCGCGCTTAGGCTGGGTTGCATTCGACCCTACGAACAACCTTGTCGGGGCAGATCGCCATATTCGCGTGGCCATTGGCCGCGACTACGCGGACGTTCCGCCCACCCGGGGCGTATATAAAGGTGAGGCTCACAGCCAATTGAGCGTTGCCGTGACCGTGACTCCTTCGGACGCTCCGTTACCGGAAGAGTCTGCTCCAGCATCGTCATCCAATCCCGCCCCGCATTTGCGCGAGCCAACTCGCGCACCGAACAGGAGCAGCAACAACAGTAGTTTCCGCAACTCCGAATTGCAGCCGTAACGCCCAATGGGCGGGTGAATGGCTATCGCTGAGTGTGAACGCCCGGAGTCCCTCACAGTCGGCTTGTGGAAAGTTAGTCGATCGGACGGTTGGATTATGGTGCCGGGAGGGGGAGTCGAACCCCCAAGGGCCGAAGCCCGGCGGATTTTGAGTCCGCTGCGTCTGCCAGTTCCGCCATCCCGGCTGAGTGCATAAACTATAAACTGAAGAGAAGACTAGCTTAATTTACAGTCTGAGCCTTTGCAACCGCGACCGATTTCGGCTCAACTGTAACCGAACTGTAGCTGTTCTCGGTTTTTTTCCGCGCTTGCCTGGAGCTTTTTCATTGCCGCTGCGATGTCGTTCTGATCGACGATAGCATAGCGTTCGAACAATCGCGTCCGCCATCCTCCGATTTTATCAATGACAACTTCCGCGATTCCGGCCCTCCGAAAGATTTCAGGCTGCGGTCCTTCGGAGATCATGAAACAGCAGCCCGGCGCCCCCCGCATGCTTACAAGCACTCGCCATGTGTCGCGGAGATATGGCAACGAAGCCACTTCGGATCTGCGAACGGCCTGCGCCTGCGCTGCGAACTTCAAGAGCAGATCCGTCGTCGTGCCTACGAACGGTATGAGCAATGTGCAAGAGACGATGGCATGAACTAGACGATTGGCTGCCAGCAGAATCGGGACTCAACAAGAGACTCAACAAGAGGCGAAGGCGGGTACCGCATAAAACCAAGCATTTGATTTGTCACATTTTTTCAGTTCACTCGTCACAGACAGCCGCAAGCGATCTTCAATACGATTTGCTCGCTCAATGGTAGGGCGGTTTCACATCGCGACCGAGCGGTGCTGACCCATCGCGGATCAACCGCGTGGGTGGACAGGTACTGAAGGCTTCGTCTCGCTCGCAAATGGTTCGGACAGAGGCTTTTTTCATTGCGGGATCTTGAAGTCTGTTCAACAAAAGCTCGAGCAGTGGTGAAAAAGAGAATGAATCGGCAAGAGATAGCCAGATTGCCAGCAGCATAACTGGGAGTTGACTCGACTTGCACCTTGTCCCGCAGCCTGACGTTAATGTGCGCTATGCGGCTCTTTCTCCTTTTTTATTTTTCGAAAAGTGTGCAATATTGATCAATCGCGGTATTGTGAATCGCTGTATGCTGATCCGTTTTTTCGAGCAGCTATCGCTGCCAACTGCTGAACTCGAACTGGCGGCTACGAGTGCCGCAACGCTAAGCACCAGTACAACCATGAAAGCACTTCTCTATCGCGATCTGGGCAACGTGGCCGGGAGGATATAGGGCACCCTACCGTCCAGGGTCCGGGCGATGCGGAATGGCGGGCCTCGTGGATGAGGGATGAAAGATGAGAGAGGATTGGTTGATGAGATGAGATGAAACCGGGCGACTTTAGACTTGTGAGCCGCCACAAGATTTCTTGGTCACACATTCAGGACAAACCGCCGGTGTCGAAGGGGGGCGTGCTAATGAGAATGCCAGCAAATTCCAAGTCTGCTCGAGTTCTTCTGTTCCCGGTTTTACTTCTTTTCGTGGTCGTCGCCTGTGCTCCAGGCCAGGCGCGCCAGCAGGTCGCCGATAAGAGCGCTCAATCCGCCCGCGCATCCGCGGCCACTGCGCCTTCATCCGATGTCTCCAAGTACGTGGGAGCGGAGACCTGCAAGACCTGTCACGAGGACGTTTATAACGCCTGGGAGAAAACGCCGCACTGGAAGACCACACTAAATAAGGAGCCGTCGCACCAAGGTTGCGAGGGCTGCCATGGTCCTGGCGCGGCGCATGTGGAGGGAGGCGGCGACAAGACCAAGATCCTCACTTTCACAGGGGCGAAGCCGGAAACCATCACCAAGCGTTGCCTGGCCTGCCACGAGTCGAATCCCGAGCAGCGCGAATTCATGCGTTCCACCCACAACGAGAACGGCGTCTCCTGCACCTCCTGTCACTCCGTGCACCACTCCACGCTGGAATATCTGCTGGTAAAGAAGCAGACGCCGCTGTGCTTTTCGTGCCACGTAGAACAGAGAGCCGATTTCCAGAAGCCGTTCCATCATCGTGTAGAAGAGGGGCTGATCAAGTGTTCCGATTGCCACAATGCGCACGGCGCGTTGAGAGATCGCCAGCTGCGATCGACGCCGGATCAGGATATGGTCTGCATGAAGTGCCATAGCGACAAGCGTGGACCGTTCGTCTTCGAGCACGAACCGATCAAGGCTGAGGGATGCCAGACTTGCCACACCGCGCACGGCTCGCCCTATCCGCGCATGCTGCTGACCGCGCGCGTGAATACGCTCTGCCTGCAGTGCCATACGGGTATTCCGCCTGGCCCGCACCCACAGAACGCGTTCCGGCAGGATTGCATTCTGTGCCACATGAGTATCCACGGCTCAAATATAGACCCCAGGTTCTTCAAGTGATGGAGAGGAGAACATGACGATGGCCAACAAAAATCACAACTCACCGCGGCCTCTCCTTCCGGGAGAAGAGCCGTCAGACCGGAGCCGTTGCAAGAACAGGAAGCGCGCAATCTTGATTGCGCTCCTGATGCTGGCGGTGGCGCCGCAGTTCGCTCTGGCTCAGGACGATGAGGAAGCCCCCCAGGGCCGTCTTTGGGGCGATTACACCGTGCATCAGTCCTTCGAGTTCGGCGGCCGCGCTGGGGACATCAACGGCAACCAGCAGTTGTATGACACGCTGGTAAACCTGAAGAGCGGTCCGCGTCTGCTCGGGGAGGAGTTGTCGATGCGCTCGAACTCCCACATGGGAGGCCTCTTCGACAACTTGTACCTGAGCAGCTTCGGATTCGGCGGCGACCCGAACGACGTCGCCCGCCTGCGGCTCGAGAAGAACAAGTGGTACAACTTCGTCGGCCTCTACCGGCGTGACGAGAACTTTTTCGACTTCAACCTGTTTGCGAACCCGTTGAATTTGAATCAAGGCATCGGCGCCGCCCTCAACAAACTCAATCCCAGTGCGTTTGTCCCGACGACCATGCCGTGGTACGCGAATAGTCCTCACCTGCAGGACATCACCCGCCAAATGGGCGATTTCAACCTGACCCTGTTTCCCCAGTCGGCCATCCGGGTCCGCCTGGGCTATGCGCGCAACAACAACGCGGGCCGGCTTGACACCACCATGGAGGCCCCGATTCGCAGCATAATGACGGAGTACGACCAGTCGCGTTCCGACCGTTACCAGTTCGGTGTGGACATCCGGCCGATGGAGCGGACGACGATCAGCTTCGACCAGTTCTACGAACACGATAAGATCGACCCCAACTTCGGGGATAACAATCTGTCATTCAGGTTGGGCGTGGGGGGGCCACCGATCGATATTGGTATTCCGTTCCCGCCTTCCAGCTGTACTATCACCCCTGGCGTCACCTTCCCTGGCGGCAATGTCCTGGCAATAGACCCAAAGTGCAACATCGGACTGTTCAGCTTCTCTCGTTCCGGCCGGGTTCGCACTGGCATACCGACCTCGCAGTTGTCGTTGCAGTCCAACTACTTCCGGAAGCTGGACATTACCGCCTCCGGTACCTATAGTTCCGGGCGTTCCGACTTCCTGAACTATCAGGAGTTTGCCAATTATCGTAGAGGCGTCAGCCTGCTCAACGCTACGACGCACACGGATCGCGTCTCGGGCAACTCGGATCTCGGCTTGACCTACCACTTCACCCCGACTTGGAGTGTTTCGGACAAGTTTCGCTGGCTTGACTGGCGCAACCCGGGCAACTCCAATCAAACGGGATTCACCTGTTCCGCCGCTGCCGCTCCTGGCTTGACTCTAGCCAACGCCGGTTGCACCACTCCTTCAAGTGCCGACTTATATGATACGGTCTTGGCCGAGCGCACGTATTCCAACACGGCGAAGGTGAACTGGGCTCCGAGCCGCCGTCTCAGCGCTTACCTCGGCTACCGCTATGGCCGTCGTGAGCTGACGGGCGCACTCCAGGGTGACTCACCAATCCTGAACAGCTACTACTTGGCGGACAACGGCGTGCCCGCCTCGTTGTCGACGAACAACGCTTTGCCTGCCAACTTGAACATCACCAAGATCAACGAAAACACGGCTCTCGGAGGCGTTGTGCTCCGTCCGACGAACGGGTGGCGCGTCAATGCGGATGTGGAACTTCTGAGTGCCGACAACGCCTTCACCAACATTAGTCCGCGTCATCAGCAACGCCTGCGAGCCAATACCACCTACAAGGTGAACCGTCGGGCGAGCGTCAACGGTGGTGTGCATTTCATTGAGACCCGGAATGACTTTGCCGAGTCTGTCAATGCGTCTTTTAATCCCGTGAACCCCAACCTGTTCCCGACTACCGGGGCGAGCACCGTCCCGCCTGCTTACGGACACAAGGATCACTGGCGTTACTACACGCTCGGAGCGAACCTGCACCCCGACCGGCGGGTCGAATTCGACTTTGGTGGGACCTACCTGGACCAGCAGATCAATTCGGCGACCTGCGTGCCGTCGACCGGGCCGACCGTGCAAGCCACTCCGGCTACTTGTAACGGTTTCCAATCCGGCGGTCTGCCGCTGTTATTGAACTACCAGGAGAGAACCAGCACCGGATTTACCAATCTCACCGTCCGGCCCACCCATCAAGTTGCACTGAGCGCCGGCTATGAAATCACCAGCACCGCGGGCCATAACAATTGGCTGCTTCCCGGTGGCAGCGACGGCAGCGGCCTCTTGCTTATGACGAGCGACATTTACGGTAACAGCCCCCCTCTTGCCGGTAACCCGATTACTCCTTGCCCGGCGGCGTCCACAACATTACCAGGCGTCGGCTGCGGCTTCGCGGGTCCGTTCCCGGACGCCCCGTTCTCCCAGGCTTTGAACTGGCACAAGGCCAATGCCGGTATTGCCATTGATGTCGCCAAGGGTCTCACCCTCAAGGGCAACTACTCCTACTACGACTACAACGAGAAAGAAACTCAAGGGCTGCCACTCGTGACCCTGCCGCGTGACCTCCATGCGAACATCGAAACGATCTCTTTGAAATACGTGTTCTAGTCTTAAGCGTAGCTCGCCAGTAGGGCTGTATCTGAGGGATGGTGCCACCAACCGCACTAATTTCCGAGCTGCGGAGCGGCACAGAAGCCCGCAATCTGAAACTCAATTCGGATTATTGTAGTTCGGGTGGGGACGGGCGCCCTCTCCCGTCCCAGCCGTGCGCAGCGCGGCCTCGCCGCAGCGGTCGTGCCAAGACGAGCGGAACGCAGCAGTCCTGAAGTTGGTTGGGGCCGGGAAGTTAGCGGCTAACGAGATTGGTCGGGGCGCGCGGATTTGAACCGCGGACCCCCTGCGCCCAAGGCAAACCAACCGAAGCTATGTGATTGGCTCGCTTAGGTCGGTTCTGCGTCATGTACCACGGTTTTGGACCGTATTCGGGCCCAATTGGACCCAAATTGGACCCAAGTCTGACCTACCAGTACGGGTAGTGAATGCGGAAGACGGATGATGAGGAGTTGATACTTCTCAACCACCGGAAAGCTCGATTCCACGCAACTCGACGGTTGGTGGTGGTGCCTCAAGCCACGAGCATAGAACTAATAGAACTAGCGGATCTGGCGGATTCCCCCCGGTACAGGTGTTAGTCCGTATAACGGTTTAGCAAATGAATCGTTTTCGCAGCCCTCACCACGTTTTTAAACACTTAGAGTCGGGATTAAGACAGTTATCATGCTCCGCTTTGTGCTCCAAACTCCTGGAGCTGGTCGTTGCCCTCTGCTTCCTTGGCCAGCAAAATCTCCCGGGATTACCACGTCACAAACAATCCGACAACTTCACGACAAAGCTGCCACCAGAATCGTGAGGAGTTGGAGGCTACAAAGACAGTGATCACATGCCAGTCTGCGTCCGCCCCGCCAAGGTTCCGAAAGGCGTAACGAATGAACGCCTCGACGAATTGCTACCCAACCTGTGGTAAAGTAAAAGCTTTTTTTTGACTGCAAGGAAAACAGAGGGGTCTCAACCGCATATGGGATGTTTCATCTCTAGCGGGTTGAGACGTCTCTCTATGAGGGCTAAGCCAGCAATCGCGCAGCTGATCCTCACCGGTGATCAAGCACTTGCTTCCTTAACACGAGCCCCGCAAATGGCGACTATTCGCTTCCAAAGCCGACACGTTCTGATTTTGTAACGGCGAAACAAAAATCTTCACGCCGTTGATAGAGCGTGTAGACTCCGAGTTCTTCCGAGGACTAGTTCAGATATCGGACAAACGGAGGCAGCCTGCCCTCTAGGCGAATTGCTGCAAACGCGTTGAAGAACCCAATACCGGCAAGAATATCTCTTAGACCCCAATTTTCTCGTGACACATGAAGGGTGTTGGTATGAATGGAGCGAACGGACTGTTCAACTCTACAACGCTCGATGTGATCGTCGGGCTGGTGTTCGTGTACTTGTTGTTGGCTATCATGTGCACGACCATAAATGAGTGGCTGGACGGGATGCTGAAGATTCGCTCAAGCAAGCTGGCGTCGGCCATCAATCAGCTTCTGGATGCCCAGCCCGATGCGAGCGGCAACAAGGATTGGTTCCTGCAACAATTTTACGCCCACCCGCTGATCACGGGGATGCTGGCGCCGGGCAAGAGCGGCGGAAAGGCGTATCCCTCGTATCTGCCGGCGCGGACGTTTGCGACGGCGGTGATGGACATCGCGACGCCCGGGAAGCCGGGGTCGATCGCTTTCCCAGACCTGGAGAGCGGAATCAAGGCACTGCCCGAAGGAGATGTGAAAACCGCGCTGCTGGCGCTGATTCAGAATGCTCGCGGCGACCTGGGCCGGGCACAAGCGAACATAGAGTCCTGGTTCGATGACACCATGGACCGAGCCTCGGGATGGTACAAGCGGAGGACGCAAATGGCGACGGTCGTCATCGCAGTGGTCCTGACGGTGGCGGCCAACGCGGACACGATCGGCATCGTCCGCACGCTGTGGAAAAATCCCACACAACGAGCGGTGCTGGTGGAGCAGGCACAGAAGCGGTCGGGCGAGGAAGCGCAGGAGACGGTCAGGGTGAAATATGAGAACAAGGATAAACCGCTGCAACCGACGTCGATCCGGAAAGTCTCGAAAGACGAACTGGATACTCTGAGTGGAGTGCTGGGATGGCGAAAAGACACAGCGAACCCCGATGGTTGGGGCTGGACCGAACGCGTGCTGGGATGGTTCTTGACGATGGTCGCGGTTTCTCTGGGTGCGCCCTTCTGGTTTGACATCCTGAGCAAGCTGGTCAACATCCGGAATGCAGGGAAGAAGCCGGCGGCGAGTGAGCCAACGCCGGGGGCGGCATCGCGAGGTGGACCCGCCCAAGGAGCGCCCAATGCACAAGCCGCATAAGGTTGCCCATTTTTGTGCCGCTCTCCTCCTGCTCGTCTACGGAGCTCAAGCGGAAACGCTGGTGCTCAGCGGCAGGTTTGTGGCCCAGTTCAAGAACAAAGCGAGCATCAGCGTGACTCTGGAAGTTGATGTGCATCCGAGCGCACCGCATTCGATCAGCAGCGGCGGAAACGACGGCGACATTCACCTGGCCGGGCGCGCCGACGAGGTTGGGCTGCCGTTAGTGGCTGAGATCGTGAATGCGCGGAAGGAACAAGCCGCGCTCACACTTCTGAAAACGACCGCGGAGGGCAAAAGACTGCCTGTGAAAGGAGTCTGGAGAATCTGGTTTGAACATCTGGGGAAAGAAGACCAGATCCAGGGAAACCCGGTCGACGTGCCTGATTCTTCCAACCCGGCACATCTTTTCGAGATCCATCCGATCACGCAGTTTGGAGACGATCCCGTGCTGGACGCGTTTACTGCGATTCCGGGGTATACGGCCTACCCGGCGCACGTGGCGTTTCCATTTTACGAAAAAGACCAGGCTACCATCAGCGCCGCGGACGGTTCGGTCACCATTACTAGCGGAGAGGGAAAGTACAACTATGCCGAGTTTGTGATCGAACTGGCCGGCGCGGTACAGGCCGACGGGGACGACGGGCTGTTCGTGCTGGCCAACGTGTTCGACACAAGCAACGAAGAAGAAGCAATCACAAGAGACGTACGGCGCATGGTGTTTGTGAAGGGCACGGAAGCGGCGACGCGGGTGCAGACAATGTCGAAGGGAGACCGGATGCACGTGCTAGGAATCCCCCGCGTGAACCTGTCCGAGGTTGCGGAGATGGCTACCGAGCAATCGACACAGACGCGTTTGCCCTACGAGATGATCATCGTGGCGATCCTGAAGGATTGAGTCGGTTCGAACAGGCCCAGGCCCACTAAAAGGCCACAACCAAGAAATCCTTAAAGCCGAAGAAAACAGGAAGAAGGAGGGCAAATCTATGTGCCCAACTATAACGGCGGCGTGGACCTTTACCGTCTGGTGCAATAGGAGCGCTCAATGCGAATCGTCATCCGGAGTCGATGAGAGCAAGAATCACCCCCAATTCCGGATTGAGCTATACCCGAAACTTAGGTCAATACCGACAAACGCGCCATGTCGTTCGCGGCCGTACCGCCGATGTTTCCGAAAAGCGTAAGGAATGAAACGACTTGACGAATTGCGACTCAACCTGTGGTAAAGGCGTCTCAACCTCATATTGCATGTTTCATCTCTGGCGGGTTGAGAGTCTCTCTGTGAAGGCTGAGCTAGCAATCGCGCAGCTTATCCTCACTGGTCATCAAGCACATAGCTTCCCTCACACAAGCGACGCAAGTGGCGACTGATTCGCGTCCAAAGCCGATCCATTCTGATTTTGTAACGCCGAAACAAAAATCTTCACGCCGTCGATAGAGTGTGTAAACTGCGCGTCTCCTCGCCAAAGACTCAGTTCAGATCTCGGGAAAACGTAGTAAACGAGGGCGGCGCGAAATCATGTTCTGAATATCGCATCAGCGGTGCGCTGGCGTGTCGGTGGTACGAGATGTTGATCCGACATGAACATTTAAATAGCCGTGGAGGGAAGAGAGCACCTGATTGTCGTTTTAGTAATAGGAACGGTATAGTGCTAAGTTTGCGGGCAAGTGAAAGGCGACAGCCTCGACGCATGAGGAAGATAGAGGCCAATGGAGTTCCGCTTCGTAGAACGGATAGAGAGCAGCCCCTGCGTAAGGTGGCGATCGGAATTTCCTTATTTCGTAACAGAAAGGGTTTTCCTGTTGGGTTTACACGCAGAGGAGATTTCTAATGCAACCTCGACCAAAAGCAATTTGCTCCATTCTGCCACCACACATTTTGCGGAAGCTGGCCGACAAACCTGAACTGCGCGACCGCGTTCTGCGCAATTTGGCAATAACTGAAGGGTTCCGGGGCATCCGCCAGGCCTTCGTCGCTATGCCGCTGCTCCCACAGCAGCCGGGAACCAAACACCGTACGATCTTCGACGCGCACACTGCAACAAATCTCCCTGGAACGCAAGTCCTCGATGAAGGAGGACCGGCCAGTACCGACGTCGCGGTGAATGAAGCCTACAACTATTGCGGCGACACCTACGATTTCTATAGCAAGGTGTTCAATCGAAATTCAGTTGACGATCACGGACTAACGCTCACGTCCACCGTCCACTACGGCACTGGCTACGACAACGCCTTCTGGAACGGACAACAGATGATTTATGGCGATGGCGACGGACAATACTTCCAACGCTTCACCATATGTCTGGATGTGATTGGGCATGAACTTACCCACGGCGTGACCCAGAACGAGGCCCAGCTCGTTTACAGTGGGCAACCTGGGGCGCTGAACGAATCCATCTCCGACGTTTTCGGCTCGTTGATTAAGCAATGGGCCAATAACCAGACGGTGGATCAGGCGGACTGGCTCATTGGAGCCGGATTATTCACGGCTGCCGTCCAGGGCAAGGCAATCCGCTCCATGTCTGCCCCGGGAACTGCCTACGATGATCCGAATATAGGCAAGGATCCGCAGCCCGCCGAGATGTCCGATTTCGTAAACACCAATCAGGACAATGGCGGAGTCCATATCAACTCCGGCATTCCCAACCGCGCTTTCTATCTCGCCGCTAAAGCAATCGGAGGATTCGCGTGGCAGAAAGTGGGCTTGATCTGGTACCGGACGTTGAACGGTTCGCTGAACCCGAGTGCAGATTTCCAGGCCATGGCAAACGCCACGGTGACGGTAGCCGGAAGTTTGTTTGGCCAGAACAGCACGGAACAACAGGCAGTGCGTGATGCGTGGAACACGGTTGGCGTTGCCCCAACTGGTTCACAATTTTCGGCGCTTTCGGCTCCGCCCAAATCGGGGTAGCAGAAAGCTGCTTGAGAACTGGCAAAGAAGTCGCTCGACCTCGACCGCTTTAATCGGTGGGCGCTGGTTGACGCGACCTGCTGGGCGAGAAAGCGCGCCCGAGTTAGACTGCCAAAGATGCGGGTCTCAGTCGAGCGGAGTGGCGGCTTTGCGGGAATCAGTCAGACTAAAAGCATCTCTTCTGATCAGATACCGGCGAAAGAAGCCCAGAAGGTTGCCGACCTCGTGGAGGCAGCTGGATTCTTTGAGTTGCCATCCGTAATACGCTCAACGGAGCCAGGGGGAGACCGATTCCAATACAAAATCACTGTCGAAAGCGAACACGGTACCCACACGGTCCAGGTTGACGAAGCTGCCGTGCCACCCAGCCTCCAGCCTGTGCTCAGCTGGATGAAGGATTCCGCGCGTACACGAGCTGGCCAGTAACGTCGGGTTTCGCCATGCCAGCCGGGAAACACCCACACCCCGTCGAACCCATCAAGTGAGGAAAAGAATAATGTCCGAAACTATCCAACTCAATCAAAACTCTGGGTGGACGAGCCTGGGCAGCAGCGGCATGCGGCTGCGAGCGCCAGGGCTCAAATGTAGTCTCATTTGGCGGCCACCGACGGAGCATGCGCAGTTCATGGCCGGCACAATCCCGCCAGGCGTGATTGCTTCGGGCGCTCCGAACTTGGTGGAGCAGGCGCTGCGGGAGGCCGGTCTTGAAGATCAGGGATCGCTGAACGCTCCGGCGGGAGCCGCGTCGGCAGCGGGTCCGCCGAACCAGTTTGTCCTCGATCATTCGATCGCCCAGAATCGAATCGAGTTTGCCATTTACCGGGATGAAAGTGGCGTGATCAGCCTGCATCGGCCGCTGCCTTCGCCGCCAACTGCCGCGATGCTGGCCACATCCGCAGCGGCGCAGGCTTCGCGACCATTTCACTACGTGATTCCAATGCGGCACGCAGCCACGCCGACTGGTGGAGTGCCGGAGATGGCAATGCTGGGCGGTATTGCGGGCACGGTCATCCGCTTCGTCGGGCGGGCTGCGACGGGAATCACGGGAGATGCGGTTTATGCGGCGGCCAAGCTGTGGGAAGATCACTATCGCCCCGAGGGCTTTCATTGGGGCGGGACGCTGGCCGAACTATTGACTACAACGCCGGTGCCTCTATCGGTTGCCAACTGGCAAGCACTGCAGGGGAACAAGTCGCTACTCTTTATTCACGGAACCATCAGTTCGACGGTTGGAGGATACCTTGGACTGCAGAACTTCTCCCAGGAAGCAGGAAACCTGTACACCAACTATGGAAGTCGCGCGATCGGGTTCAATCATCACACGCTGACCAAGAGTGTGCCGCAGAATGCGGTGGACTTTCTCTCCGGCATGCAGCCCGGAAATTATCAATTCGATGTGATCAGTCACAGTCGGGGCGGGCTGCTGGCGCGGGCATTAAAGGAGTTGACGCCGGCAGAGTTGGGGCAGTTGGTCGATCCTGTTTGGAATCCTCCGGCGGGAGTCAATGTGCAGATCGGAAAGATTGTGTTGGTGGGCACACCCAACGTAGGTACACCCTTAGCCAATCCGACGGATTTGCCTGAGGCGGTGAGCCGGTTGGCGTCGATGGCCAGCTCTTTCAGCCAAGATGCAGGGGCAGTGGGACTGGGAGCATTGTTTGCGATTTTTGGAGGCGTCGTAGAAGGAGGACTGGGCGCATTGCCGGGGCTGGAAGACATGAACCCCGGGAATCCTTTTCTTACGCAACTGAATTCGGCGTCCAACGACACCAGTCCCTACTACGGTATACAAGCGGATTTCCAACCGACGGGAGGGCTGGCGACCGCGATCGAAAATAATGGCGTTGATGCATTGTTCCTGGACGCGGCGAATGATCTAGTCGTGCCGACGCAGGGCGTTTCCGATGTAAATGGCCAAACTTTGCCGGGCACGCAGGTGGACGCGTACCCACAGAGCGCGAACGTCTACCATACCGACTATTTCTATCAACAGGGAACCTGGGACTCGATCTTGGGGTTCCTGTCGTGAGGGCAACTTGGTTGCTTAAGATTGTGGGCCGTAGCGATTTGGAGGGCCCTCCATCCGTAGGGCCAATTAAGGCGTCGTCATGAAACAGAATGCCGGCATCATTGCAGCCTTGACGGTCTTTCTGGCTTTCGTCGGCCTCTCAAATCTGCCGAAAGGTACACCCAACAGTGGAGGCACGGAGACCAAGACAGAGTCCAATGCCCGGACAAACCCGAAAAAGAATGGAGAGCCGGCGAAGTATGCCGCGTGTGAGGAAATCAGAGATCGTCTCCAGCATTTTGTGAACCAAGCAACGCCGGATGATTGGCGCCTTCCTGACTCCTGTTACTTGGGCAAGAAAGCGCCAACGAATTCCAAGCCGATGTCGGTTCCGCCCGGCGTGCATTTTGTTATTGCCACAGCTCCCAATCCGATCTCGACACATCTACCGTTGTTATTCGACCGGACCATCGAGATCATCCAGCAGGCAGCGCAGGACGACAACTATTCATACGACTCCTCGTGGTTCCCATGGAACGACGCCTCCAAGGAATATCCCTTGCTTGGCGACCAGCAAGCCGCCGACCAAGCGCAAAAGATCCAACAAGAACAACCGGGCGTGGTGGTCTTCCGACGCGCTCTAAAACCTGGCCAGTATGACTCACCCTATCTGGGAGGGTTAGTGGTGTTCGTCGTCGCTGAACAACCCACTGGCGGCATCAATCAGGAGGCATTCGACAATGCACTCACTTGGATCCAACAACTGGGAGCTTTAACTCCTCAGCGGGGACTCAGGATTCTCGGGCCAGTCTTTTCCGGATCGCTTCCGTCCCTAGCTCTGGCGTTAGGTTCCAGGAGTCTGGCCGCCTTTGCCCAGCAAAAGCAGATTTACGTCTTGAGCGGCGGTGTTTCGTCGGAGTTGGGCGTCCGTTGGTTTAAGGAGTTTCTGGACAACTCTGGACTTGGCACTTTCGAGACTGCGATGGAGGGAGACTCCCTCATGGCAGAGCGGCTTTGCAAGTACTTAAAGGTTAAGGGCTACCGCGTAGATCGCCTCGCAATGGTCTCGGAGGATGAGACAGCCTTCGGGGCAGATGATGCAATGTGCTACGATCCCAATTTCGGCGGTCCGATCCATCTGTATTACCCCCGAGACATTGCGGCCTTACGTTCCGCTTATGAGCAACAATCCATCTTTAGGTCTGGGAAGCAGCAATCCCCCGGAAACACAGTATCTACGACGTTGCGAGGAGACCTCAGTGAACCGGCTAGCAGCGATCACGACACAGTACGTAACTATGGTGGACAACTAACGCCACTTGCACAGGAATCCGTACTATTGAACCTCGTCAACGTTCTCAAAGAAAAGAAGATTGAATTCGTTCTCTTACGGAGTACTAACTCGCTCGACCAGATTTTTCTGACCCAATTTCTGAGGCGAGCATATCCCGGGGCTCGGATTGTGATCGATGGTGCAGATTTGCTGTTCGAGCGCGGAGCCGAGGGTAGTTCTTTGCGCGGTGTGATGGTCTTGTCGACTTATCCGTTACTTGCATGGCAACAGGACTGGACCTCATCCATGCTGAATGGAAACAATGGAAGTTACAGAATCTTCGGGGAAGATGTAGCCGAAGGCTTGTACGTTGCTGCCCGTGACTTATTTCGAGACCGCACGTGGTGGGACGCGACCGTCCCCATCAATAATTATGCCGCCCCTACCTGGGCATTAGCTCCGAACGAAACGGGTGCGGAGGAAAGGCCGGCAACATGGATATCCGTCATCGGTCACCACCAATTCTGGCCGGTTGCTGTTCTTAACTCCTACACGCTTAATAACCACGACCCCAGTGGACAGTTACCGACAGCCGCAGGCCGGGGGGACGAACCAGTTTACATGAACGGTGATGGGCACCCTTTGCGTCTCAACACGGAATTAGTGATCCTGCTGATCGTGTGTTCAGTGTGGTGCCTGCTGCACTTCGTCTGGTGCTGGCGTGGGTCCATCCTACCTTTCCCCTCCCTTTTCAGGCTGGCGCATTTCGCTCCGGTCGAAAAGCTACAACACCCGGCTCTCATCGCATTCGGCAGCCTCTTGCCAGCCGCCATAGCGGTGGTCACCGCAGCGACTTCCGGACTCTTTACGTGGGACCTCGGCGGCTGGCGTGGACGTACACTCGCCGGATGGACTTTATCGATCATCGTGGTGTCCTTTTTGGCTTGCTGGAATAACTACAAACTACCGGGCGCGCCGGGCAAGGCTTCCGCCACATGGCAACGGAGAGTCGGTGCAACGGCTCTCGTAGTGTTTGGGCTTTTCGTGTTGCTCCGCTTTCGATTGATCCGCAACTTGACTGAGGCGGACAGAATTCCTCTTTACTGGCGGAGCGCTCACCTGCTGAATGGGGTGTCACCGCTGTTACCCCAACTCCTGCTGATTGCAGGCATGTACCTCTGGTTCTGGTTTTGTCTGCGGGGTCTTGCGCTGTTTGGCAACGACCGTCCGTTACTGCCCAAGCTAGACTCCCTCCCGACCCTGGATCCTGGAGATCGCACGTCGGCCATGCCAATGTTTAGCCGGGAGAAGGCGGCTCAAGCGGTCGAGGAGCAGGCCATTCCGGTTGGGAAAAATTACCTCCAGGACATGCTGCCTGTGACGTTGTTCGCTACTGGCATCGTATTCGCCTTGGTGCTTGAAGACCACGCGCTCCAGACGACCGGAGAGCGGCTGTTCGGAGTCGTGATGTTTTATTGGCTGAGTTTGTGCATCGCCATCATTCTGGCAGATACGGTTCAGCTATGGACCACCTGGAGGAAGCTTCGTCCGCTGCTGGTGTATCTGGATAGGTTGCCTCTGCGTCGTACCTTGGCGTCGCTGCGAGGACTTTCGTGGGGATCGGTCTGGGCGATAAGTGGTAGCACACTGGAAGAACGGTATCGGGTCATCTCGCGGCAGTTTGAGAGCTTGAGGCATCTGGGAAACCTCATCACAGCTGCGGTAGCGGAGAAATCCGCACCTGCAAAAAGAAGAGATGACGTATTGCGGAGGATTGAAGAGTGCCAGAAGAACGGCCGTGTCTTCGCTAACTGGTACGTGACACTCCAAGATTCCCTCACGAGTATCGAACCGCTACAAAAGTTTCAGGAGGAATTGGCGGCGACCGCTGGGTCCGTAATGAAAAACGTGCTGCTCCCAGCATGGCAGCGGGAAACAGACTCGCTCATCTTCGACAGAACCCGTGCTGACGGCAACGGAGTTACCAGGCAAGAAGGGGGCGAAGCAGCCAGTCCTGCTCTGCCCAACAGTGTGCCAACATACGTTCTGGCGGCGGAAGAGTTCTTTGTGCTCCCTTACCTGGGGTTCATACAGAACATTCTCGGACGCATGCGGACGATAATTCTGGGCAGTCTCTTCCTTTTTGTGGCAGCCACATTTGCTGTTTCTAGCTATCCCTTCGACCCGCTCCCGGTTCTCGGTGGTGTCTTCCTGGCGGTTTTTTTAATTACCGGGGGGACGGTAATTGTCGTTTTCGCCCAGATGCATCGCGATGCCACCCTCAGCCACATCACGAACACTCGGCCGGGTGAGTTGGGCGGCCAGTTCTGGTTGCATTTGTTGACATTCGGTGTCGGCCCGCTGCTGGGACTGCTAACGGCGCTGTTTCCATCAATCACCGATTTCGTATCCTCCTGGCTGCAGCCTAGTATGCAGGCCCTTAAATGATCGCCTGGACCGCGTATGAGGCCTTGGAAGCAGAAAAGGACACTTCATAACTGACATTGTCAGAAAATCAGCGGGGAGCGATTGGTCGGTTGGCGGAAGGGCTGGGGTCAAGAAAGAGTGTAATGACTTCCGTGGACGGAAAGGAGAGAGGATTCATGGCGCCAGGACTGGACAATCTCAAACACATCGTCGTTCTCATGATGGAGAACCGGTCGTACGATCACATGCTGGGCTACATGCAGGTGCCGGGGCTCGATGGCCTAACTGGTCATGAGACGAATCCCGACAGCAATGGCCAAGCGCAGAGTGTGCGGCCAACCGCGGCCGCGCAGAAAGAATTGGATCCCGATCCCGACCATTCCTGGACGGGCGTGAACACACAGATCTTTGGGAATCCCCAGGGAACAGACGACGGCTCGCCCAAGATGCAGGGATTCATCAAGAGCTACTTCACGAAGCAGCAGAATGTGAATCATTCGCGCAACATCATGAACTGCTTCAGCCCGGATAACCTGCCCGTGCTGACCTATCTGGCGCAGCAGTTTGCCGTGTGCGACCGGTGGTTTTCATCTCTTCCGGGACCGACGGTACCCAACCGGTTGTTTGCGCATTTCGGAACCTCGTTTGGGAATGTCGACAACTCGATGAAGTTCGGCGACAACGGGAAAAGCATCTACTCCCGTCTAATGAACGCCGGCTACAGCGCTAAGATCTATTACTTTGACGAGCAGAGCGCGAGTGTGGGCTTCACTTTCCTGCTGCAAAACCAGCCGCAAACGATGGGCACATACAACGATTTCAAGTCCGACTGCGCCAATGGCAACCTGCCGAACTACAGTTTCGTGGAACCCAACTACTCCGACCACGCCAACCTCTTGGCCTCCGATCAACACCCTGACCATAACGTGATCGCGGGCGAAAACTTTATTGCGGACGTTTACAACCACATCCGGCAAAGCCCCCTGTGGGGGAGCATACTGTTGCTGATCGTTTATGACGAGCACGGCGGCACCTTCGATCATGTGTTGCCACCGCAGATTCAGCCGGATGGCACGCCGGACCCGATCAGTGGCTTCCAGTTCGATCGCCTGGGGATTCGTGTACCCGCGATATTCGTCTCGCCGTGGATTCCGGCGGGCACGCAGCTCCACACGCAATATGAGCACGCTTCGATTGGGGCGTCGGTGGCAAGCCGTTTCATCGCCGATCCGACGCAGCGCAGTCTGACAGTGCGGGAGCAGCGGTCCAACCTGTTTACGGCAGATCCAAATCTGCTGACGCTGGCAGCGGCCCGGCAGGACAGCTTCTACTTTCAACCGCGGCAAACCGCGATGATCATGCAGGGATTGACCATCGCGGCTCGGGCGGACCCATCGGCGCCACGTGAGATCCCAATTCCGGTACCGGCGCCCGGTGCCTATAATCCGTCGCGGCCAATGGGTGTCCTGCTGCAAGACCATGTGCAGGACTTGAGCAGGCTGGAGCAGACTCTCCCGCCGGACCAGCAAACCCACGTGGACATTAGCAAGCTCAAAACCGAGGCAGACGCGAGCGCTTACAGCGCGCGAGTCGTGCCTCTTTTGCGTGCTCAGGGGATGAAGGGAGGCCGGCCGTGATTTGGTTGCGAAAAGTAGCTCTGTTTTTGATTCAGACGATGCTTTTGGCGGGATGTTGCGCCGCACAGCAAAGTAGCGGAGGAGATCAAAGCTACTTTGCCGCGATCTTCAGTGATGAATGGAACAACATCAAGGAAGGCTGTCAAGACAAGGATGCGACAGGCACCAAGCCAATCAAGGCCTTGGTACCCGGATGCCTGGAAGGCCTGTTTCACGGCAACAAAGGCCTGTATGCCTCATTCGCGAATCTTCCGCCGGGAAACAGCGTGGCCTTGGGAGCAGCTTTCAAGGATAGCGAACTGAATCTGACGCATTGGCGCCTCAACTACCAAATCGATTCGCAAGGCTCGTTCAATGGTTCGTGGACCGCCGGGGGCCTGCTGACCATGAGGTTGTCGCCGGCAGAAGATAATAAGAAGCAGTCGAAGCCGAGGATGGTGGTGGTGCAGGGGCCGCTTCCTAAACACTTGCCCGAGTTGGGCGAGAATGAAACCAAGCTGCTGATCAACATCTATGCGTTCCACACTTCCCTGAATCAGGTGAGCTTTTACGGAATCGGGCCGGGAACGTCACTCACGGATCGTGCGTTCTTCGGCATGCGGGAGACGGTGACCGGGGCCAACGCCGACTGCCTGCTGAAATATGGCTTCCACCTGTCGGGGGAGGTGAATGGCCGCTGGCCCGACATTGGCGGCGACCATGGGCAATCGTCGCCGTCGATCGAGCAAATATATTCCGAGGCAACCGCTCCTGGCCTGACACGGCAACCTGGGTTCCTGCAGTTCGGTGAAGGCTTGCAGTACACGACGCACTTGGGCGGTCTGGGGGAGAAGGCGAACTTCGGCATCGATGCTGATTTAGACTACGGCGTGAACTTTCAGCAGTTCGTGGCTCCAGCCGATTTAGATTTCTCGTTTCGAAGATTGACCATTGACGCCACAAATAACCTGAATTTGCTGAAGAAGTTCACTCCGAAGAACGGTTCGGGAACCTCCGAGCAATTCGGCACACTGCAATTGCGAGGATGGCTGTCAGAGTCAGTCGCGCCTGCCGGACATTCCGTGCCATTCTATTTTCAACCCACACTCGGGGGTGGCGACATCGACAATCAACGCACGCAGGCGAGCTTTGCCGACTATCGATTCCGCGCTCCCAACGCGCTGTTGCTGCGCGCGCAGTATGAACAGCCGCTGCCGAAGATTAGTTTTCTGGGATTGATTTTCAGGGCGGACACGGGGAAGGTCGCCCATACCCGCGGCGACATCGACCTATCACACTTGCGCCACAGCTTTGGGGCAGGTGTGACCCTTCGCGCCGGCAACTTCCCTTACGTCACGGTGATGTACGCCTGGGCAGGAGGAGAAGGTCATCATACTTTCGCAGACTTGAATCTGTCGGCGATCTCGCCGACCGGCGGCGCGGCATCGCTTTGGTAGAGTATTCGATCTGGAGGAAAAACAAGAATCCATTTTCAGGAGAGACAATCATCACGTAGAACAGATTTGCAGAGGCGCAGAGAAATCCAGCCATCCGACCGACACCTGTTGAGGCGGCTGCCGGAGCTTTCTTTGACGCTAGACCCCTACCGTCCCCGCAGGGGAACAAGCACGGCGAATGCGGAGATCATCGATAGCTTCGGCCCGCTGGGGTCCGATCGAGGTCCATTGTCGCCAGACCTTTGGTTCCCGAACTCAAATCCAAACATATGTCTAGCTTCCAACACCAATCCGAGTGCAGATTGCGCGGATTCAAATCTCCGTGCGCAAAAGTGATCTGCGGAACAGGAAACGGTTTAGTCGATGCGACTGGATTTGATCGCCACTCGAACGGGTTAATGATGACTTGAAACGGGTAGGTAGCCACTAAGCGTCTCGGCCTGTTCGGCGCGGAAATCATGAACTGACCTTCCAGCAAGCGCTGGAAGCCGCTTTCGACCGATGACCAAAACTCTCCACCCCTCGCCCCACGAAGATGACAGCCTTTCGGATAACCACCTTTTTTTGCTCAGGCTTGCAAATTGGTCCGCAGACCACGGGTATGACGCTAGCGCAACATGGTCGATCGAAAGCAGGTAGATGAGTCGCTCTACTCCGGCACTTCGAGCGGCCGTTTGTTGTATTCGGAGAACAACTCCGTCGCCGCATGCCATTCTTCCTCGAGGCCGAAGTGCTTCGTTACAACGATCGTCGCCATGAAGACGGCCGTCGTGCTGGCTTCGATCACATTCAGGATGGCGCCGTGGGAGTAGCGGCTGTTGAGCGCATTCTCGTCAAAACGTCTCGCGATCTGAAAACTGCCGGAGTGCGTGTAGCTGTGAAGAGATACCCGGATCGCCTTGCTCAAACTCTTCGCGAAAAAATCCAGGCCGAAGGCTTTGTCGATCTCTTCGCCGACCTGACTAAAGTTGACTCTGTACGTGTCGTTCTTGAGCGGGAGCACCGTCTTATCGGAGCCCATTTTTGCAAAGTGAATGCGGACCCAGGCTTCGATGATCGGACGCATCAGCGCGAACGCCGCGCCGTAGAGCTCGTTCGGCAAGAGCGTCACGATCGCCGTGTGGTAATCAAGTAAGAGGCTCAAGTAGCCGAGGATGAGCGCGTCACGATCCCCCGAGAGCCGGAACTCCCGTTTTGCAAGAAGCGCTTCGAGTTGCTCTCCGTAGCGGGATACACGAGCGATCTCCTCTGGTACCTTCATCGGAGCTATGACCTCGGGAATGGTGTCGATTCGGCGAGGGGCCCGTAGGCCCGAGTCGTTCTTCGATGGCCTTCGCGGCGTCGCGCATACGCCTCATCCCATTGGGGCCGATTGCGGTTGCGGTTCTTTCGGCCAGGCAGGTTAGGGCCCCGCAAGATCCTGGAGCTTTAGTGTTCCCAAGTGAGAAGGGAACTGTGCTCGACCGGCGCACTCTGTTATCGCGGCAGCTCAAGCCAGCGGCAAAAACAGCGGGATTGGGCAACGTGCACTGGCATCTGCTGCGACACTCGAATGCCACGCTGCATGATTCGATCGGAACTCCTCTCGGAACGGTGCAGGCCCTGCTGGGTCACTCGTCGCGCGAAATCACTCGCCAGGTATACCTGCATTCGCTGACCGAAGATCGCCGATCGGCGGTAAACAGATTGGAAGCTCTAATTATTGGACCCATATCGGACCCAAGTTTGGGATTTCCGAAGTTGCTGCTTCCAAAATTTGCTGATGCCACAGGGGATATTGGTCGGGGCGCGCGGATTTGAACCGCGGACCCCCTGCGCCCAAGGCAGGTGCGCTACCAGGCTGCGCTACGCCCCGACATGATTAACAAGATTGATTCTAAAGCACCTTCCAATTTTATTTCCACTCCAACTCTGGCTTCGGGCCTCGACCGCGCACAAACCGTACACTTATGCGCTCGTTGCACCGAACCGCGCCCATTCGTTCCCCAGTCGCTGAAACGAACAGCGGCTTGACCCTACGCGAGGCCCGTTTCTAGTGCCAGGGCGACCGCAAAATCCTCTTGACAGTCCAAAGGCGGCGTTTTAGAATTCTCCACCTAGAGCGAGCGCTCGTCTTGATACCGCGAGCGGATGAACAAAATGCCCAAGCTTTTGGACGACACCGTCGCCAAGAACCGGCGCAAAATCGAACGCGCCGCCCAAAAGCTTTTCACCCGGCAAGGATTTCACGGTACGACCGTCCGGGAAATTGCCCACAAGGCCGGCGTTTCCATGGGCAAGCTCTACCTCTACTACCCGACCAAGGAAGACATATTCATCGATCTGGTCCAGCACATGGAGCAGAAAATGGAAGCCCTCCGGCGGACAAAGATTTTTCCCTTGATGCAATCTCCCGATCCGGAATCGCTGAAGCAGTTGGGGATGGCCGTCGGCCGCGTCGTGTCGGAGAATCTGGACTACTGGCGGCTTATGTACGTCGACGTGGTTGAGTTCCGCCATAAGCACTTCATTCACAGCTATCGAGAAGTTGCGGGAGGTCTGCGCACCTATTCGACGGCCTTGTTTCAAAAGGCGCCGATTCCTTTTCCCAGCGACGTGAACCCCGGGCTGGCCTATGTCAGTTTGTACCTGCAGTTTGTTACGCATTTTCTGTTGGAGAAACTCTTCGGCGCCAAGCGCTATCTGGGCGTGAGTGACGAGGAAGCTGTCGATCAGTTTGTCCGTCTGTACACCGGTAGCCGGAAGGACCGAACTCGGAAGCCGTAATTGCGACACAAGGAGGAAATATGCGAACACTCACAACCCTGCTGGCGGCCGCCGCCATTCTCTGTTTCATGACACCGATGACGCAAGCGCAGACGGCCACCACCGGCCAAATCGTAGGCGTGGTGACGGATCCCAGCGGTGCACTCGTAGTAGGCGCAAAAGTCGCCGTGACTAGCGACGCCGGCGTGCGCCGCGAAGTTACAACCGGCGGCAACGGCCGCTACACATTTCCCCTGCTCGACCCCGGCGCCTATCGGCTCGAAGTGAACTCCAGCGGATTCGCATCGGCCAAACTGCAAGGCATCGTCGTCAGGATCACCGAAAGCTCGGTTGCCGACGTTGCCCTCAAGGTGGCCGGTGCGCCGACCACGGTTTCGGTCACGGGCGAATCGCCGCTGGTGCAGACGGAAAGCTCCGCCCGCGGCACCGTCATCGATGAGAATGTGATGCGTGAACTGCCGCTGGCGACCCGCAATTTTCAGCAATTGCTGGCTGTTACTGCAGGAACCTCAGGTTCCCTTGGGAACTCCTCCGACTTGGGGCGCGGCGATGTCGCCGTATACGTCAACGGACAACGGGCGCTTTCCAACGATGTGGTCATTAATGGCGTCGATGCGAACTCCATCGGCACGGGATCGAACCCGAATCTCGCCGTCCCCTCCATCGACTCGCTGCAGGAATTCATTGTTCAGACCAGCATGTACGATGCTTCAGCGGGCCGCAACGCGGGTGGCGTCGTGGCCGCAGTTACTAAGTCCGGCACCAACCGGTTCCATGGCGATGTCTACGAGTTCCTGCGGAATACCGCCTTGGATGCCAACAATTTCTTCCTGAATGGAGTGGAAGGAGTGGTTACGCCACGTCCCACCTACAAACGCAACCAGTTTGGCGGGACTCTGGGCGGTCCGGTGGTAAAGGATCGTGCCTGGTTTTTTATCTCCTATCAGGGCACTCGCGAAACCAATGGCACCTCGCTAACTAACTCGCTCTCCACTATGTTCCTGCCCGCCTATTTGGGGTCGCAGCGCGATCCCGCATCTCTGGCTGCCCTTTCGAAGTGTTACATTCCCACGTTCCCGATACCTGGATTCGTCGATCCGGTGGCCGCGGCAGCGCTGACCGCTAAGCTCCCCAACGGGCAGTATATGATCCCTGGAATCCCTGGCGTCACCACCGGCGATTGCCCAGCAGGGTCGTCGTCCAGTCCAGTCCTGGATACGATTCCCTCGAACTCGACCTATAAAGAAGACCAGTTCAACACCAATCTGGATATCAAACTGAATAACGCAAACCGCTTCTTCGCCAAGTACTTCTTTGCCGCCAACCGCACCGTTCAGGCGCTCTACGATCAGTTTGGCGATGGCAGCCCGCTGCAGGCGCCCGGTTGGCCGACCGAGGAAGACGTCAACCAACGCCTGCTTTCGGTAGGGATGACTTCAGTGATCTCGAATCGTTTGCTGAATGAAGTCAGGTTCGGCTGGAGCACCATTTACGGCCCCGGCAAACCAGCCCAGCCCATCTGCGCCCTGACCAGCGCCACCTGCCCGGGCTTAGGTATCAATTCGCCGCTAGGCAGCCTGTTCCCCGCAATGCCGACAATACTCTTCGCGAACATGTTCACTCTAGGGCCGTCTCCGCTGGCCACCAACTACGCGGCGACCAACACCTACCCTGTCGGCGATATGATGACGTGGACGAAGGGCCGGCACACCCTCAAATTCGGTGGCGAATATAAGCGCCAGGAACTCGACGCTCCCTATTTCGATGTGTTCCCCAACGGCGAACTCATCGACCTGGGCCTCCTCACCGGCAGCCCTTTCGGAGATTTTCTAGAGGGCGTTGCCGACGCGTCCGTGATCGGCTCGGGCACCAACAGCCTACACAACCGCGCCAACGATTTTTCCGCCTTCTTCCAGGACGATTGGAAGGTCGCTCCACGCCTTACTCTAAACCTGGGTCTGCGCTATGACTACTTCGGTCCCACCACGGAGACCGATGGCCATTTTGTCGGCTTCGACCCGTCGAAGGCCGTCACCACTCCTCTGCTGATACCAGGCTTCGGTGCGAATTGCCCACTTGATCCGACCACCTGCGGCTCGGTCGTCACCGGCGGCTTCGTTCAGGCCGGCAACGGACACTTGCCTGGAATTCCCAAGGTCGGCAACGGCTTGGTGAATCCGAACTACAGGAACTTCGGGCCAAGGATCGGCTTCGCTTACCAACTGACGAATGCCGGCACCGTCGTCGTGCGCGGTGGTTACGGCATTTTTTACGACCGCCCCAACATGCGGCTGTTCAACAGCCAATTGTTCAACATGCCTTACGAAATGATGGCCGCGGCGCTGCTCACCACGAACGAAAATCCATTTTTCCAAGTTCCACTACCCAGCGCGTTCCCGCTGAACCCTCTGAGCCCTAGCCTCACCTTCCCCTTCGGAGGATATCCAGCCTTCCTACCAATGACATCGGCCCTTGTGGGTCCCATCACGACTGCCGTCCCGGCCACCGGGATCTATCCGGACCTGCACGACTGGAGCATCCCCTACGTGCAATCCTTCAACCTCGGAGTGCAAACCAGCTTCGCCCGTAACTGGATGCTGGACTTGGGCTACGTCGGTTCGCTGGGGCGCAAGTTTCCGCGCTTGTTCTCATTCAACCAAGCGCAAAATCCGTACGGAGTGTTTGGACTTTTCCCAACCGGGTTATTCTTCCCGCCCACGGCGGGAAGTCTGGGCGGACCTTTCTTCCCCGGATTCAGCAATCTGACGGCCCCCGGATTCGGCAGCTTCCTGATGGAGAGCAACTCTAATTCCAATTACAACTCTTTCCAAGCAACCCTCAACAAGCGCTTCTCCCACGGCTTGCAAATGCTGCTCAGCTACACTTACTCACACTCGATGGACGACTACTCCGGGAGTGACGTAAGCGACATCGGTGTGGTTCCGGGCAACATGGTCAATGAACAAAGCAACTATGCCACTTCGGATTTCGACCGGCGGCAGCGCTTCGTCGCGAGCTACTTATATAGCCTTCCAAACGCTTATCACGGCAGCTCGGCTTTCGGAAAAAAGGCGCTGAACTCCTGGAGCGTATCGGGAATCGTGACCCTGCAGACCGGTGTTCCGTTCTCCATCTTCGGCCGGGCGGACGCGTTTGTGGCAACCAGAGCCGACTTGGCGTCCGGCCGAACGCTGAAATCCGCGATCAAGGGCGGCAACGTCGCTGACCGCTTGGGCTTGGGCCCCTTAAAAAACCCCTATTTCGACACGACCGCCTTCACGCAACCCCCCTTGTTCACTCCCGACTGGGGACAGTTAGGGAGGAACATCATACGGGGACCGAAACAGATCAACACGGACTTCTCTATCATGAAGTCCATTCCGATCACGGAAAGCCAAGGGGTAGAGTTCCGGGCCGAGTTCTTCAATCTGTTCAATAACGTGAATTTTGCCAACCCGGTCAACATAATCTATCCCTCGTCCAACTTTGGGTCCATCGTGACGACCACCACCGGGCCCCGAGTGGTCCAGTTTGCGCTGAAGTACAACTTTTAGGAGGCGCATGAAAGAAACAGGTCTGCGCGGTAAAGTCGTCGTCGTCACCGGCGCCGCGGCGGGGATTGGCCTCGCCACGGCCCGGCGGTTTGCCAGCGAAGGTTGCCTGGTGGCGGCATGGGATGTCAACGATGCCGGGCAGGAAGAGTTGCTGCGCGAACTGTCCTCGCTCGGAGGAGAGGTGCTCTTCCGCAAAGTCAGCGTTTGTAGTGACGCCGATGTCGAGTCTGCCGTCGAAGAAGTTGTCGGACGGTGGGGCGCGGTTGATGTGCTCATCAATAACGCCGGAATTACGCGCGACTCGCAGTTTGTTAAGTGGAAGGATGGCGCAGTTGCCGGTACGATGACCGATGATGCGTTCGATTCAGTCATTGCGGTCAACCTCAAAGGTGTCTTCCTTTGCTCGCGGGCCGTCGTGCCGCACATGATCCGCAAAGGCTCAGGCGTGATCCTCAATGCTTCTTCCGTCGTGGGTCTGTATGGAAATTTCGGTCAGACCAATTACGCCGCCACCAAGGCCGGAGTCATCGCGTTTGCCCGGACGTGGTCGCGTGAACTGGCAAAATACAATATCCGCGTGAACGCCGTCGCTCCCGGATTCATCGCGACCGAAATGGTGCAGAAGATGCCGGAGAAGGTCGTCCAGACCATGATTTCGCACACGCCCCTCGGTCGCATGGGAAAGCCTGAGGACGTTGCCGAGGCCTACGTGTGGCTAGCCTCGGATGCGGCGTCGTTCATTACCGGTACGGTGCTCTCGGTCGATGGCGGATTAGTGCTGGGGACGTAACTTACAACTGTTATAAGAGGACTTATTCATGACGCGTTACGCAACCATTGTCGCCACAGGGAGATACGTACCTGAGATAGAAGTGACTAATGACATGCTGCGTGAGCGGTTCAAACATATCCCGGATTTCGTGGATAAGATGGAGGCCAGCAGCGGCATCAAGACGCGCTGGCATGCCCCCGAAAATTGGGCTACCAGCGATGTCGCTCTGCCCGCAGCCAAGCTAGCACTGGAGCGCGCCGGCAAGAAACCCGAAGATCTCGATCTGATCATCCTCGGCACCGATTCACCGGATTACATAACACCTGCTACTTCGGTCGTACTGCAGTATAAGCTGGGCGCAAAAAATGCCGGCACGTTCGATGTCGGTTGTGCCTGTGCTTCGTTTCCAACCGGTCTTTCCGCGGCCGCGGGAATCATCACCGCCAACCCGGGCATCAAGACGGTGCTGGTCATCGGCGTCTATCTTATGCACAAACTGACCTCGCCTGCCGATCCCATGGTCTTCTTCTATGGCGATGGCGCGGGCGCGGCGGTGCTCGAACCTGCAGCTTCTCCGGGCTTTATAACTTCGACCTTTCGCGCCGACGGCTCCTATCACGACTATTGGGGAATCTATTCCGGTGGAACCTTCGAACCGGCGACCGAAGACTCCGTTAAGGCCGGGCGCACCGCGTGCACGATCAAGAACCGCTATCCTCCGGAATTGAACGAGGAGACGTGGCCGATCATCGTACAGCGACTCGCAAAGGACGGTGGTTTCAATCTGCGCGACGTCGATTGCTTCATCTTTACCCAAGTGCGGAAACCTACGATTGAGCGCGTGATGGAGCGTCTCGGTGTACCCGTGGAACGCGCGCACACTATCATGGAACAGTATGGCTACACCGGTTCCGCCTGCGTCGGCATGGCACTCGACCACGCGATCGAGCAGGGCAAGGTGAAGTCCGGTAACCTGGTGGTGATGGTCGGCTCCGGGGTCGGCTACAACCAGGCGGGCTGCGCGTTTCGTATGCCGTAGGCGGCTTTCGGACTTGACTTCCAACCAAGCCGGCCGAGAGGAGCGGAATGGGCCTGGCAATCAAAATTGTGCTGCTGCTGGTTTTCGCCGTAGTTACTGCTCTGATTGTCTTCTTCATTCTTTTCTTCTTGCGACCCGTCGCCACGATGTTCTGGCTGCGGAGGAGCGCCCTTCGCCGAGCCGGTTTTCGCAAGACGAAGCTTACGACCGCGGTGGGAGAACAGATCGTGTGGCATGGCGGCAACGGTCCCTGGCTGGTCTTGCTTCATGGCGCAGGCGATCAAGCGGGAACATGGAACAAAGTGGCGCCCGAGCTGAAACGCCACTTTCAACTGCTGATCCCGGACCTTGCAGGCCATGGCGAGAGCGACCCGGCTGCGGGCGTGCTGAGTCTGAGAACGCTGCTCGCCGCACTGGAGCAGGTGCTCGATGCAACGCCATGGCGAGACGCACCGCTGGTGTTGGTAGGTAATTCGCTCGGAGCCTGGATTGCGATGCTCTATACGCATAAATATCCGCATCGGGTGACGCGGGTTATCCTCATCGATGGCGGCCCCATCAAGGGCGCATCGGAGATTGGCATCATGCCAAAGGACCGCGAAGAGGCTCGGCGCGCGCTCGACGCCGTGTTGGATCCTTCCACGCCTCGGCGGCCGAATTTCGTCCTCGATGATCTGGTCCGAGTCTCGAATACCGGTCCGATTTCGCGGCTGCTGGCCGCAGGCGTTGAAGATATGTCGAAATACCTGCTCGATGACAAACTGGCAAGCTTCCAGCTGCCGGTCGATCTCATCTGGGGTGCCTCCGATCGTCTCGTCCCACTGGACTATGCGAAGAAGCTGCAATCGCAGCTTTCGCATTGCACGCTTACGGTCATTGAACGTTGCGGCCATGGACCTCAGCTCGAGCGTCCCCGAGAATTGACGCGGGTCTTGTTGCAAATTCTCGCGTCAGATTCGCCCCGCGCACCCGCCACCGCGCAATCTGTTTCCACACAGTCTGGGGAGAACTCGTGATCACCGGCGATATTCTCGGAGAGCGCGCTCGTCTTAGCCCCGGCGCGGTCGCATTGATCCACGTTCCCACGCGTCGGCAGTTCACTTATGCGGAACTAAATCGTCGGGCATTGCAGTGCGCGCGCGTCTGGACAGATCTCTGCACTCTCGTCCCAGGAGATCGCGTCGGCATCCTTTCCGAAAATCGGGTTGAATATGTCGATGCCTTCTGGGCAGCGGGTAAGTCGGGCATCATCCTCGTCCCGCTCGGGACACGCAGCACGGCTCACGAGCTGCACCAGATACTCGCGGACTGCGGATCGCGCTGCCTGATGTACTCCGCACGGTACGAGAAACTCGCGCAAGAGCTCCAGCAACTCGTGGTCTTCGAGCACTCAATCAGTCTGGATGCGGAGGACAGTACCCCGAAAGCGCTGAGTTATGCCAAAGCTATAGATCGGGTTCGCCCAGATCCGCTCGCAGCGAGACTCGAGCCCGAGGATATTTTCTGCTTGCTCTACACCAGCGGCACCACCGGACGCCCGAAGGGCGTAATGATTCCACACCGGCAGATTGCATGGAACGCCTACAATACGGTTGTCTCCTGGCAATTGCGGCAGAGTGACCGGGTTCAGATTTACACTCCTATGTACCACGCTGGCGGCCTGACCGTTTTCATGACCCCGCTGTTCGCCATCGGGGGCAGCATTGTTTTGCATGACGGCTTCGACGCCGCTGAGGTTTTACGAGCTCTCCAGGACTATGAGTGCACGCTTCTTTTCGGCGTGCCGACGATCTTCAAAATGATCCTCGATTCGCCAGAATTCGCAACGCTCGATTGCAGCCATCTGCGCTGGTGTGCCAGCGGAGGCGCTCCGCTGCCGTTGCAACTTCTCCATGCCTACCAGGAGCGCGGACTGGTTTTTCGCCAAGGTTACGGGCTGACAGAAGTCGGCGTAAACTGTTTTGCCATGAGCGACGAGGACTCCCTGCGCAAGTCTGGCTCTGTTGGCAAGCCGATGATGTTCACGGAGGCGAAGCTCCTTGGTCTCCAGGGTAGCGATCCCGAGGGTAATCAGGTCGCAACCAATGAGGTTGGCGAACTTGAGGTTGGCGAACTCTGCCTGCGAGGACCACACGTTTGCCGGGGCTATTGGAACAATCCAGCCGCCACCGCCCAGGTGCTCGATGCCGAAGGATGGTTCCACACCGGCGACCTGGCGCGGTGTGATAAAGATGGATTCTTCTACATCGCAGGCCGCTCCAAAGATATGATCATCAGTGGCGGCGTCAACATCTATCCGGCGGAGATCGAGAAGGAATTACTCGATCATCCGGCCGTTGCCGAAGTTTCCGTCATGGGGACGACCGACGAGAAGTGGGGTGAGGTTCCAGTCGCCTTCGTTGCGCTGAAATCAGGCGCGAGCGCCAGCGACCTCGAACTCATCGAGTTCCTTCGGCCCAGAATCAATAAGATCAAACTGCCGCGTCAGGTCATCTTTATAGGAGCATTGCCCCGCAACGCCTACGGTAAGGTTCTGAAACTCGAACTCCAGGATCGGTTGACGCAGGATCGTTTGAAGCAGGATCGGTTGAAGAACGATCGGTTGCAGAATCCCAAGTCTGGCCTCGCCAACGGAAGCGATGCTGCCACGCCGGAGCGGAAGTCATTTTAAGGAGGAGTTTTATGAAGCGCATTTACATCGCCGCCTATCATCAATCGAAATTCGGGAAACTCATGGGCATGTCTGTGCCCGAGATTCTTCAACGCGCCGTTACAGAGACCTGTGCGGAGATCAAAGTGGAACCCTCCACGATCGATGTAGGCTCCGTGGGCGCCGTTTGCAATATCTCCCTCAACCAACAAGGGCTGCTCGCGGGCCTCGTGGCCGAGGTTCCGGGACTCGCCGGTAAGCCGATCGAGGCGGTCGAAAATGCGTGCGCCTCCGGTGGCCAGGCCATCCTCTCCGTCATCCAGAAACTGCAAATCGGATGGGGCGATATTGGGATTGCGATCGGCTACGAAAAAATGCGCGACGCCGAAGGCAAGATGGATGGAAAGCTCATCGGCCAAGCCCTCGGGTATTTTTCGCATCCCGACGAACGTGAAGGCAAGGTATACATCTTCCCCCACCTCTTTGCGGAGGTGATGGAGTGCTACCTCAAAGTGCACCGCATTCCGGAAGAACACTTGGCGCAGATCGCCGTCACCGAGTACGCGAACGCCCATCACAACGAGTACGCGCAGATGCGCAATGTGCAACTTACGGTCGAACAGGCGATGCAGATCGGTGGCATCAATCGCTACATTGTCGAAGGGCTGCCGCTCAAGACCTACGATTGTTCGCAGATCACCGACGGCTATGCCGCGCTCATCCTCGCGACTGAGGAAGGACTGGCAAAGCTCGGCGTGAACAAGCAAGACTGCGTCGAGATTGCCGGGTACGCGCAGGCCACCGACCCTCTCAAGAAGGCTGGCCGCGATGTGCTTCGCCCCGCGGGTGCGATCAAGGCCATGCAAAGCGCTTATGAGATGGCGGGGGTCAAGCCGGACGATGTAAAGGTCGCCGAGGTCCACGACTGTTTCACGGTCATGGGAGCGCTCGGCACGGAGGTCTTAGGAAAAGCCGAGTACGGCAAAGGCGCACAGTATTGGGTCGACGGAAAAGCCGCGGTCAATGGCGAATGTGGCATTAACACCTCGGGCGGTCTCATTGCGAAAGGCCATCCCATTGGCGCAACCGGTGTCGCCATGCTCGGATGGTGCGCGCGGCAATTGCTCGGCAAGGCCCCACAACCGTTGCAGGTGAAAGGTGCTAAGGTTGCTGCCACGTTCAATATAGGCGGCCCCATCTGCGCCTCGGTGTGCACGGTATTGAAATCCTAGAGATGAAGCTGAAAAGTTGTCCTGCTCAGGTCCAAGCTAGCGGTGGCGCACACGGCCGCCACTTGAACAATTGTGGACGACTCCGTCAGTCCCGCGGCGGGCCATGGCGGCAAAGTCAGGCAAGGGTAGAGGCAGCTTCCTTACGGCCCGTCCGAGTGTTTCTTGGATAACTGTTGAATTATCGCCATTGCGCTCATTGACCGGGTCGTGAGCGCAAACGCCTGTTCTCGACAGTTGACTCGGCCATAGTCAATTGCACTGCGGCGGAATGATGTTCCAAACTGCATCGGGGTGCTGCTTCAGATATGCGAGCGGACGGGGTGCCGCATCGCACAACCCATGACAACCCTCTATGCTGGTCAAACATTTGGAATTGAATTTGTGGGCGGCGTCGACTTCCTCGTCTGAGGCCCTCGGCGTCAAAAAGTTCGTGATCATCTCTCCGCCACCGTTTGCCATTGTGAGATGTGCTGTACCGATGGCATATGCTCGTGCTGGCATACCATATCGTGGCATTCCCTCGGCGAGTTCCCATTTATGGCCGAGCCATTCGGAGCGACCCTCGAAGAGTGTCATCGCCGAGACGGATTGCACACGACCACTTCGGATCGACAGTTCGGCCACAATGCCCCAGTCACGCAATCCTAATAACGGTTGCAGACGTGTGGGAATGACCTCTCTGGCAGCGCGCAGGGCCTGAGCCAATCGGCCAACACGGCCAACGGTGGTCCCAAACGGACTTACCCCTAGCTCGTACTTGTAATCGCACTGTCGCGTCACCTCATAATCGTACTCTTCCTTGTCTATCCATTTTTCTCTTGCCGACAACGGCTCTGGAGTCCATTTGAATCCGCCGTACCGACCAGTCAACGCAAGGACGGACCCTTCCGTATCGCCGATCTGCACGCGGGATAGATCGGCAAGCATGGATTCTGCATGATGGACTTCGTACTCAACGTAGGCCCAAAGTGACCCACAACAGACTGCGCCGAGTGCGAGTACAGCAACTATTAGGCGTAAAAGGAGATGACGTGTGCGCGACATGCTTTTAACTATTGCTATGCGGACTGATCCACCGCACAGAATCTTCGGTTGCCTAAGATTTTAGGCTCCAATCGGGGCAAAAATGTTCCCGAAGAGGACGTAACTGTTGAAAAATCCCGATTACGCTCATTGACTCGGTCGTGAGCGCAAGTGCCTCCTTCGACAGTCATCGCGTAGTGCTGGAACTAATCTTCGCGTCGGCCCCGCGAAAATCGTCCCGATCTTCTTCACGAGCGCAGAAACTCCAAAGTCAACGCCCACGCCTGCCGCGCCGAGCGCGGCTCATACGATGCACGTTCGTCACAGAAGAATCCATGGTCGGCATGGGAGAACTCGACATTCACATAAATCTTCTGCTGCGCGCTCAAGGCCTCGGTCACCGCTTTCCGGTGCTCGGGCGTAATATGCTTGTCCAATCCACCCCAGATGAGCAATGACGGTGCCTGCACCTTCGACGCCCGGTCCAGCAATCCGGGAGCGATTCCGCCTCCGTAAAACGACACTGCGCCGCGCAGCGGAACTACACTGTTGGCAAGAAATGAAACGCGGCCACCCATGCAGAATCCCACACTCGAAATCTCGTTCGGTTTCACTTGAGCATTCGAACGCAGCCACTCATGGCCCGACCGTATGTCCATCTCCGCCGTCTCGGTTGTCACCGCCTGGTAGTGCGGCATCACGGCAGCAAAGTCGGTATAGCTGCCCTCAAAACCCGGCGGCGCCGTGCGATGAAACAGCTCCGGAGCAAGCACGACGTATCCCTCCGCGGCCAACCGCTCGCTCACATTGCGGATGTGCCGGTTAACGCCAAATGCTTCCTGGAACAGGAGTATCCCCGGATGCGGCCCGCCTTGCTCCGGACGAGCCACATAGGCTGCCATCCGGGTTCCGTCCGCAGCGCCCAGTTCCACCTTCTCTTTCACGATCGGTGCTTGGCTCATACCGCCTCTATTTTGGCCGAGATTTCCTTTTTGACCTTGAGAACGGGAAGGATTGTACACCCGCCGACCCGTGGGCTGGTTTGATGGTGCCGCGACCCAAGCTCCCTGTGGCATAATCGCCCTCGGTGTCCACCGCAAACAAATCCGCACTGTTTCAGAAACTGCCTTCGACGGACGAACTTCTCCGCCAGCCCAACATGCAGGCGCTGGTCGAACGTGAGGGTCATTCCGCCGTCGCCGAAAGTATCCGCGTCGTGCTCGCGCACCTTCGCCAGGAAATCGCCGGCGGTCGAATCGCTGACGGTCAAATCGCCGGCGCCCAGTTAAATGAGAAATCGCTGGATCTCGCGCTCGGCGGCCTGTCCGCGGCGGTCGAACGCCAACTCCGCCAGTCGCTTAGTTACTCGCTGCGGCCGCTCGTCAACGCCACCGGCGTGATCCTGCACACCAATCTCGGACGCGCGCCGCTGGCTCCGAGTGCGCTCGATCACGTCCGCGCCACGGCGAGCGCCTATTCCAATCTCGAATTCGACCTCTCAACCGGCGAGCGCGGGAAGCGCGACGTCCATGTGGACCGTCTGTTCCGCAAGCTTCTCCGCGACGATCGCGTAGGGACAACTGCCCTCGGCCGTCCAGCCGAGCACAGCCCGGCAAAGATCTCGACCGCCATCTCAACAATAGTGGTCAACAACAACGCCGCCGCCGTTCTGCTCGCGTTGAACTCGCTGGCCGAGGGCGGCGAAGTCCTTGTCTCGCGCGGAGAGCTGGTCGAAATCGGCGGCTCGTTCCGCATCCCCGACGTGATGTCGAAGTCGGGTGCAACGCTGCGCGAAGTTGGCACCACCAACCGTACGCGCGCCGCCGATTACGAACTCGCAATCAACGACCGCACGCGCCTCTTGCTCCGCGTGCATCGTTCCAACTTCGAAATCACCGGCTTCACCGAGCAGCCTGGGCTCGACGAACTGGTCGCTCTCGCCCGCCGCCGCAATCTTCCGCTCATGCAAGATCTGGGCAGCGGCGCGCTCTTCGATCTGCGCTCGGTCGGAATCAACGGCGAGCCGGGCGTGCTCGACAGTTTGCGCGCCGGCATCGACATCGTCACCTACAGCGGCGATAAACTTCTCGGCGGTCCGCAAGCGGGATTGATCAGCGGCCGCGCCGATCTGGTCGCGCGCATGCGCGCGAACTCGCTGTTCCGCGCCCTGCGCGTGGACAAACTCACTTACGCTGCGCTCGAAGCCACGCTGCTCGCCTACGTTAAATGCGATCACGACGCCGTGCCGGTGCTGCGCATGATGCGCCTGTCGAAAGACGAGATCGCCCGCCGCGCTGGAAAAATTGTTTCCCAGGTTGAATCTGCCCAGGTAAAATCCGCGCACCTCAAGCTGGAAATGCGGGATGGTGAATCGGTCATAGGCGGCGGCGCCGCGCCCTCGGCGGTCTTGCCCACGCGCCTGATCGCGCTGACTCGCGCCGATCTCAGCGCCGACGAAATTAACGCCCGTCTCCGCGCCAGCACTCCGCCCATAATCGCCCGGGTAGAAGAAGGCCGTGTTCTGCTAGACTTGCGCACCGTGTTCCCCGACCAGGATGCAAACCTCGCCACGGTCCTAGCATCCCTAACCTGAGACCTGACACCTATCCTCAGTTCCGATTGCCAATTACAAATTCGCAATTAACAATGTCTCTATGATCGTCGGCACAGGGGTTGACATCGCCGAAGTTCCTCGCATCCGCCAGAGCATCGAACGGTTTGGCGACCGCTTTCTTCGTCGTATCTTCACCGAAGGCGAAATCAGTTATTGCGAACGAAGGGCCCGCCGCTGTGAAAGCTATGCCGCGCGCTTCGCCGCCAAGGAAGCCGCGATGAAGGCGCTGGGTACGGGATGGAGTCGCGGTGTCCGCTGGCGCGATATCGAAGTGGTGCGACCGAAAGGGCAGCGTCCCACTATTCAATTTCACGGTGAGGCGGGGGCCATCGCCGCCAAGCTCGGCACGAAAAACATCGCGCTCTCGCTCACCCACACTTCCGAAGAGGCCCTGGCCCACGTCATTCTCGAAAATTGATCCCAGCCTTCACAAAAATCACGTAGGGACGGCCGCCCCCGGCCGTCCAGCCGAGCAAAGCTCGGCAGATCCCGGCCCCTGCCAGATGCCAACTTGCTGATTCACAATAACTTTCTGCGCCCTCGCAACATGCGTAAAGTTTCAGGGTTTATACAGCCGAAACGGAATCAGGCCGGGGTTACCTGCAATAGGCCAAAAAGGCGAGACTAAAAGGAAGGGCAAAGAAAATGAAACGCTCCGTTTGTAGGTCGGTATCAGCATTGGTATTGGGAGTTTTGATGTTGACGGTTTCAGTGCTGTCGCTCTCGACGGCATCGTCGGCAGAGATCGCGATCGGGGTTGGAATCTCAGTGCGGATCGGTCCGCCCGCGCTGCCCGTGTACGCGCAGCCCATCTGTCCCGGTCCAGGCTATCTCTGGACCCCGGGTTATTGGGCGTGGAGTGACGTCAACGGTTACTACTGGGTTCCCGGCACATGGGTGGTTGCGCCGCTGGGCATGCTCTGGACCCCGGGCTACTGGGGCTTCGCGGGCGGCTTCTACGGCTGGCACGCTGGTTATTGGGGACCGCACATTGGTTTCTACGGCGGGATTAACTACGGCTTCGGATACGGCGGAGTAGGTTTCGCTGGCGGCGAATGGAGAGGCGGAGCTTTCTTCTACAACCGCGCAGTGATGAACGTGAACGTGACCAATGTGAGGAACGTCTACAACCGCACCGTCGTCGTGAATAACACGCATGTGGCCTTCAACGGCCCCGGAGGGATCGAAGCGCGGCCGACTCCGCAAGAGGAAGCGTATGGGCGCGAGCAGCATACCGCGGCGCTCGGAGCGCAAACCGAACACGAACGTGCCGCTAGCCAGAACCGGCAGCTGTTCGCATCCGAGAATCACGGGCGTCCAGCCATTGCGGCGACCGTCAGGCCGGGCGGGTTCTCGGGACGCAACGTGGCGAGAGCCAGCGCGGCTGGAGAGCCCTATCGTGAGCCGAAGATGTCGCCGCAGGAAGCGCGCGGGACGGCTGCGGACAATCGTGCGGGCAATCGCGGGTTCAATGAGCCAGTCAGAAATGGCGGCAACTCCAACTCCAGTTCCAGTTCCAGCGACCGTTCGGTGACACGGCCCGAGAATGATGGAGCGGGAAGCCGGGGACAGACGTCATCCCTGGACAACCCGAAGCCGAACCCCAAGCCCAGCAAGCAGGAGAAGCAGGCTCAGAAGAAAGCGCAGAAACAGGCGAAGGCGGAACAGAAACGCCAGGCCCGTGAGGACCGTTAACCGGCAATGTAAAGCGGCAAGGTCACATAAAAAAGCTCCCACTCTTCGCGCCAGACAGCCAGACGCGAAGGGTGGGAACCTTCATTTTGGCGCAAGCTCCGCCCTTTTCCACCCGCAAGAAACTCGCGAATGCTGAAAATTCCGCTGCGTTTGTTATGATGCTTCTGTCGTTTACAGACCACCTTGCCTAGCCAGAAGCAGCTCAAATGGTCGCAGCTACGCGTGGGACTCACCCTCCTTTTCGCGAGCATCACACTCGCCGTCCTGATTTTCGTAATGAGCGGCACCGGCGGATGGTTCACCCGCAAGATCACGCTGCGATCTTACTTCGATAATGCCGGCGGCTTGCGCGAAGGCGCGCCCGTGCGCTTGGCGGGTGTGGACATCGGCAATGTGACCGGCATCCGGATCGTGCCCAACAAGCTGACGACGCCGGTCGAAGTCACTATGAAGGTCAACACCAAGTACAAATTCAATTTGCGCAAAGACTCCATTACGTTATTGAGCACGGCTGGGGTCCTGGGCGAAACCTACGTGGACATTGACAGTTCGACAGCGAGCGCTGCGGAGGCAAAGGACGGAGACACGTTGGCAGCCCGCAACCAGCCCGATATCCAGGACGTGGTGCGCGCCAGCCAGGGCACGCTGCAGAACATGGACGCGCTGCTGAAGCGGGTGGATCGCATCGTGGCCTTTATCGAAAGTGGCCAGGGCTCGATCGGCAAGGTCATTTACAGCCCCGCCTTGTACGACCAGCTCAACGCGACGGTTGTTGAATTCAAGGGATTGGTCGATGATATCCAGAAGGGCAAGGGCTCGCTCGGCCCGCTGTTTACTAGCGACGAAGTGTACAAGAAAGCGAATGCCGCCCTCGACAAGCTGAACGCGGTGGTGGACGAGTTACAGCAGGGCAATGGCACGGCCGGAAAACTGCTCAAAGATCCCGAGCTGTACAACAACGCGAACAAGACGGTCGCCAACGTTCGCCAGTTGACCGATGACATCAATGCCGGCAAGGGCGCGCTGGGCAAGATGGCGCACGATCAGGAATTCGCCGCCAAGCTGCAGACGACGATGAACAATTTGGCGGCACTCTCCGAGCGCCTGGAAAAGGGTGAGGGCACAGCGGGAATGCTGTTCAAGGACCCTGCGCTTTACAACAACAGCAACCAGATGCTGGTGGAGGCGCGGGAACTGGTCAAGGCGATCCGCGAAAACCCCAAGAAATATCTGACGTTTCACGTGAAAGTCTTCTGATTGCATAAGGCAGTCGTCGGTCGTTAGTCGTTGGGCGTTCGGAACTCTTTGTTGGAGGATTGTCATCCCGACCGGAGCGAGGGCCCTGCATTTGCTAATAACTAGCGACCAACGACTGACGACCAACGACTAACGACTGACGACCAACGACAGACGACTAACGACTGCCTACCTCGCCGCGACCTCCGCCTGCTCGTGCGCGTGATAGCTCGACCGCACCAGCGGCCCCGACTCAACATGCTTGAATCCAAACTTCAGCGCCGCTTCTTTCAGCGAGACGAACTCGGCAGGCGTGTAGTAGCGCGTCATCGGCAGATGATCTTTCGAAGGACGCAGATACTGCCCAATCGTCAGAATATCCACGCCGCGTTCGCCTAGGTCGCGGAAGACTGCGATCAGTTCATCGGTCTCCTCGCCGATGCCAACCATCACGCCGCTCTTGGTAACCATCGCCGGATCCCAAGTTTTGGCATTCGCCAGCAGATCGAGCGTCCGCTTATAGCGTGCTCCCGAGCGCACCGCGCGGTAGAGCCGCGGGACGGTTTCGGTATTGTGATTAAGCACGTTAGGCTTCGCTTCGAGCACAATGCGCAGCGCTTCTTCCAGCCCCTGGAAGTCGGGAATTAGCACCTCGACCCGGCACTCCGGCACCAACTCACGAATCTGCCGGATAGTTTCCGCAAAAATCTTCGCGCCGCCTACGTTATCGTCGTCGCGGTTCACGCTGGTCACGACCGCATGACGCAACCCAAGCGTGGCCACCGCTTCGGCCACTCGCCGTGGCTCGTCCCAGTCAATCGCTGCCGGACGCCCCTTGGGCACCGCGCAAAAGCCGCAACGCCGCGTGCAAATATCGCCGAGCAGCATGAAGGTCGCGGTGTGATGGTGCCAGCACTCTCCAATATTCGGACACTGCGCCGACTCGCACACCGTATGCAGGCCAAGCCCGCGCGCCAGCTTCTTCAGGTTATGAAAGTTGTCGCCACCCGGAGCCTTGGCCCTGAGCCACGAAGGCTTTGGGATGGGGACCCTGGGGCCGAGGTCAATCTGGACAAGCTGGGAAGAGGCGGACATGAGGAAGCTCGATTTTATCAGCTTGGCGGAAACGTCGCGGTGATGGCTGCTCTTCACTGCGGATTAGTCGCCGCAGGTTCGGTGCTGCGCTCGGCCTTTTTCGCCTTGGCCTTCTTGGTTGCCATGGTCTTGTCGACCCAGTCGTCAGCGGTCTTCAGATCGGCGTCACGGGCTGCCGGATCGTCGCACTGGATGTCGGCGCGTTCCCGGTACATCAGGTTCATGTAGGCCATAGCGTCGTCGTAGTCGGGACGAAGCTGAAGGGCTTTGTTCAGGTTATCGATGCCTTCTTGAACGTTGGAGGTATTCTTCTCTTTCATCTCGGCACAGACCCCCTTGTGCATCGCCGGCAGGGAATCCTCGGGCTTCATACCGAGCCTGGCACGCACTTCCTGACGCGGCACGTACGTCAAAGTCCAGTCGATCACGCCAATGGAATAGTAGGTTTCGGGATCGCCGGGGTCCAATTCCGACGCCGTACGGTAATACTTCTTGGAGTCATCGAACTTCTTCATTTGCAGATACAGGTATGCAATGCCCTTCGTACTGTTGATCCTCGCCGAAGACACGGGGTTGCCGTCGAGGACGTGCTGGTAATGGGTGATGGCTTGCTCAGCCATGCGAATGTTTTCCGGAGTCTCGGCCCCCGGAATGTACTGCTGGGCATAGGCTGTGGCCAGGTAGAGATGTGCGACAGTATTCTCCGGAGCCAGCGCCACGCACTTCTCGAAATGTTGGATTGCTTCATCGTACTTAGACTGCCGATAGGCCTGTGCACCCAGGTTCAGTTCTTCGCGTGCCGTCGTCTGCGCTAAGAGGACCGCGGAAACGGATGTGAGGAGGACGAGAACCACGGCGACGATTCGGAGCCTGCACTTCACGGCACGACCTCCCGCGCGCATTCCGCGCGACACAAGTATAGCGTCCTTATTTCAGATGCACCGCCGCCTCCGAGCGCTTCGGGCCGGAGGATTTTCCGCCGCGCTCTCCAATCGTGCGAGACTCCGGCATCGCGTATTTGGGCTTGATCTCGTGGCATCCAGCTTCGCAATACACGCCGCCAGCGGCCGATTCGGGCGACGGCATGGGGGAATTCACCGCGAGCTCCCGGTCAGCTTCGAGCTGCCGCTCTACGCCGGCAATCAGTTTTTCGTTTTCCGCCGGCGGCAGCCACTTTTTCCCGTTCACCAGATAATCTTCCAGTCGCGCAATCGGATCGCGCTTTTTCCAATACTCAAACAACGGCTTCGGCACATACTCCGCCGCATCATGAATGGCGTGGCCTTTCATGCGCATCATTTTCGCTTCGATCAGCGTGGGCCCTTCGCCGCGGCGCGCCCGCTCGCAGGCTTCATGGCAGGCGTCGTACACCTGGCAGGCGTCGGTGCCATCGACGATGACGCCCGGGATTCCGTAGGCGATGGCGCGCTCGGCTAGGTCTTTCACCCGGAACTGCATGTCGGCAGGCGTGGAGTATCCCCAAAGATTATTCTCGACGATCAATACCAGCCCAAGATTCTGCACAGCGGCGAAATTCAGCCCCTCATAAGTCACGCCCGTGGACTGCCCCCCATCGCCGATGTAAGTCATGACCGCGATGTGTTTGCCCTGCAACCGCGCCCCCAGCGCCACGCCGGCAAGCACCGGAATCAAATCGCCCAAAGTAGAAATCGGCGAGACCACGTTGCGCGTTCCGATATCACCAAAGTGCGACGAAGCATCGCGCCCTTTGGTGGGCGATCCAGACTTCGCCATATACTGCATCATGATGTCGGCGGGCGAGAAGCCACGCACCAGAAGTGCTCCCTGGTTGCGAATCATCGGCCCCAGCCATTCATCCTTATTAAGAGCGTAAGCCGAAGCGCAAGAGCAAGCTTCCTGCCCCAGTCCAAAGTAAACGCCCCCAACCACCTGCCCCTGCTTGTAGAGATTTTCCAGCGCCGTTTCCATGCGCCGGTTGAGCAGCATCCAGCGGTAGATCTCGATGCACTGCTCGCGGCTCAGGTACTTCGATTCGCGAATCGGAGGCGCGGGCCGAGAAAGATCGCCGCTCTCCACTTCATAGCGAACCTCGTCGCGAGCGCAAACCTGACGAAGTGTGAAGCGCGGCTTCTCCAGCCGATAATCGTGGATAGTGTAGCTGCGGAGATCGCCGTTAAGCTCGGAGCGCTTGGTTTTCGGCTTTCGGCTCTTGAGGCGTTTCGTTACGGAAGCGTTTTTCTTCTTCGTGGCCATGGTCGAGCAGCGCCGCGCGGATGGCGTGATAAAGGATGGTATCGCGAGAGGCGATGGCCCGACTAGTGATATCGCCATGGCTGGATGGCGACCTCAGTGAGCGTGCGCGGTAGGCTGTTTCAAGACTTGAACTTTATCGGGACGGTCACTTTTGATAGCCAGGGCTAGTGCTGTATCGCCGTGCTTATCCTTGACGGTCGGATCGGCGCCACTTTCGAGAAGCAATTTCAAAATAGAGGCATCGCCGAAGCCAAATGCCGCGTTCATCAGGGCTGTCCTACCCTCATGCGTTCGGCCGTTCACATCGGCGCCCTTCTCCAGAAGTAATTTGACAATGTCGTAGGTGCTGTTCATGGTGGCCTCGGCGCACTCGCAAGCCGCCGCGATCAGAGCCGTGTTGCCATATTTGTCCTTGGCCTGAATGTCCGCTCCCCGCTTCAGCAACAACCTAACAATGTCGGTTTCTCCATGAGCAGCCGCTGAAATCAAGGGCGTGCTTCTCTCTTCATCCCGAGCTTCAACAGACACGCCCATGTCGATCAATAAATTCACCGTTTGGACCCAAGGTAGATCCGGAAGCTCGGGTTGCGGCGTTCTCGACTGATTCGAATCCGGGTTCTCCGGGGCCTCCAGAACAACCACGGCACCACCGTGCGCCGCGAACAAAGCTCGCTCTTTCTCTCGCGCATCCGATGTTTTCTCCGCTAGCATTCCCACAATTTCGGTACAACCCGACCTGGCGGCTTGTATTAGCGCTGTCTCACCTTGCTGGTCTTTTGCGCCAGCATCGGCTCCTTTCTCCAACAGCAGCTTCACCATTGCGATATCGTTGCGCTCCGCGGCGAGCACCAAAGGAGTTGATCCATTTGCGTCTTTGGCTTCGACGTTGGCGCCATTGTCAAGCAGTATCCGGGCCGACGCGGAGTTGCCTTTGGAAACGGCGTTTAGCAGTTGGCGGTTGACGTCGCCCGTGGTGTCTTGAGCGGCGGCTAATCCCGCTCCAACCGCGATTGCAAAGGTCACTAAGGCAAGCATTGCAGGACGAGCCAGTTTCATGTTTGAACCTCTCGAGTCGATTCCACACCGAATTATGAGTTCAAAGTTAGGAACCATGCTGTGGTGCCGCTGCGGTTGACGTTACGGGCGTCACGCCCAGGTCGGGTCGTCTTCTTCTTGATTGATCTGACGCAGTTCGTCTGGAGCCCGCATGGGCACGCCCACGCTGTTTCCCAACAATGCATCCACAGTCTCGACCCAAAGCATCCGGCTCCCAAACACGCCGCCGAAGTTTCGCGACACCGCCTGAGCTACTTCGTTCAAGTCGATATCCCGTCCCAGTTCTTTCTGCATCGAGGTCACCGGCCTAGCCGTAATTCCGCAGGGCACGATCAGGTTGAAGTAGCTGAGATCCGTATTCACATTCAAAGCGAAACCATGCGAAGTAACCGAGCGAGAAATGTGCACGCCGAGCGCAGCAATCTTAGCTTCGGAGGCTGTGTGGTGGCGGGGCTCTGCCCCGCAATCGGGCCGGAGGCCCGACACCACACGACCATCTTCAGTCCACACGCCGGTCAACCCTGCAACGCGCCGCGTCGCGATGCCGAAATCGCCGCAAGTGCGAATCAAAACCTCCTCCAGCCGCCGAACGTAATCGACAGCGCCGAGTGTTTTGCGTGTCTGTGTGGCGCGGGCGCCCTCGCCCGCGAAAGCGTACCCTCGCAAATCAAATATCGGATAGCCCACCAGTTGCCCCGGCCCGTGAAACGTGACGTCCCCGCCGCGATCGCACTCGAACACCTCGACCCCGCGAGCGGTCAGCACTTCAGTCGAAGCGAGCACGTTGACAGCCTTGGCGTTGCGTCCAAGGGTGATGACAGGCGAGTGTTCAAGCAGCAGTAGCACATCGCCGATCTGCCCAGCCTTGCGCAGATCGACCAGCCTGCGCTGAAGCCGCAGACCTTCGCCGTAGTCAAGCGCACCGAGTTGGACAACGGAAATCACGGCTAGCAAGCATTATAGGCTGCTATCAACGCGAGTTTGCCGGTGGAGAGCTGGGCGCCCCCGCCCCTGCCGCACGCGCGAGAGGCCCGTCGCTCCACGGGCTCAAAAATCCCCTCTGTACGCCCGGCAATAACTTTTTTGATCCCCCCCTTGCGCAAAGCCGGGCGGTTTGGTATAAAAGATCGAGCCGAGGACAAGTGACTGAGTGTCTGAGCTGCCCGCTGAATCCTCGCGGCGGCTTTGGGCATCCAATTCAGTAAGCCTCCAACTGACCCCTTTCGGGGTTCGCATTCGGGGACAAAGTTCCCTGAAGGGTTTCCGCGAATAGCAGAGCCTCCCAGCGATCTTTAATTTTTGAGTCGTCTTCCGCTTCGGCGTGCGCCGGATTTTGTGGCGAATCGAAGTGGAGGCGCGTTTTCGGGCGCGCTGTAAAAGGAGTTCTCCCTTGGCTTCTAAACAGCTCTGGATGAAAACTCCTCTCACTGTTGAAAACAGGTGGAAATCCTGTGCTAGCAAAGGGTTGACAGCGGTCGCCGGAGCGCGATAGCTTTGAAAGGTTTCGAGGACGCACAAATTCCGCAAGGGGTTTGCGCGGACTGAAGGCGCACCGCTCAGGCGGAAAGCGAATCGGTCTTTGACAAAAGGTTGAACGTGCCAGTCGTGAGATGGAAATGTTCGGGCTCAAGTCTGAACGTACTCACAAGATAGGACCTTCGTCACAGCAGACGGAGGCCGTCGGTCTACCCAGACCGACTCAGGTTTCAAATGAGAGTTTGATCCTGGCTCAGAATCAACGCTGGCGGCGTGCCTAACACATGCAAGTCGAACGGGAAAGGGGAGCAATCCCTGAGTATAGTGGCGACCGGGTGAGTAACACGTGACTACCTGCCCTTGAGTGGGGGATAACCTCGGGAAACCGAGGCTAATACCGCATAATATCGCAAGATCAAAGGAGCAATCCGCTTTTGGAGGGGGTCGCGGCTGATTAGCTAGTTGGTAAGGTAATGGCTTACCAAGGCGAAGATCGGTATCCGGCCTGAGAGGGCGCACGGACACACTGGAACTGAAACACGGTCCAGACTCCTACGGGAGGCAGCAGTGGGGAATTTTGCGCAATGGGGGAAACCCTGACGCAGCAACGCCGCGTGGAGGATGAAGCCCCTTGGGGCGTAAACTCCTTTCGACTGGGAAGATAATGACGGTACCAGTGGAAGAAGCACCGGCTAACTCTGTGCCAGCAGCCGCGGTAATACAGAGGGTGCGAGCGTTGTTCGGAATTATTGGGCGTAAAGGGCGCGTAGGCGGTGCGGTAAGTCACCTGTGAAACCTCTGGGCTTAACTCAGAGCCTGCAGGCGAAACTGCCGTGCTGGAGGGTGGGAGAGGTGCGTGGAATTCCCGGTGTAGCGGTGAAATGCGTAGATATCGGGAGGAACACCTGTGGCGAAAGCGGCGCACTGGACCACTACTGACGCTGAGGCGCGAAAGCTAGGGGAGCAAACAGGATTAGATACCCTGGTAGTCCTAGCCCTAAACGATGATTGCTTGGTGTAGCAGGTACCCAATCCTGCTGTGCCGCAGCTAACGCGATAAGCAATCCGCCTGGGGAGTACGGTCGCAAGGCTGAAACTCAAAGGAATTGACGGGGGCCCGCACAAGCGGTGGAGCATGTGGTTCAATTCGACGCAACGCGAAGAACCTTACCTGGGCTCGAAATGCAGGAGACCGGGGTAGAAATATCCTTTTCTCGCAAGAGACTGCTGTATAGGTGCTGCATGGCTGTCGTCAGCTCGTGTCGTGAGATGTTGGGTTAAGTCCCGCAACGAGCGCAACCCTCATCCCTAGTTGCCACCGGGTCAAGCCGAGCACTCTAGTGAAACCGCCCCGGATAACGGGGAGGAAGGTGGGGATGACGTCAAGTCCTCATGGCCTTTATGTCCAGGGCTACACACGTGCTACAATGGTCGGTACAAACCGTCGCAAAGCTGCAAAGTGGAGCTAATCGGAAAAAGCCGGCCTCAGTTCGGATTGGAGTCTGCAACTCGACTCCATGAAGCTGGAATCGCTAGTAATCGCAGATCAGAACGCTGCGGTGAATACGTTCCCGGGCCTTGTACACACCGCCCGTCACATCACGAAAGTGGACTGCACTAGAAGCCGGTGCGCCAACCGCAAGGGGGCAGCCGTCCAAGGTATGGTTCATGATTGGGGTGAAGTCGTAACAAGGTAGCCGTAGGAGAACCTGCGGCTGGATCACCTCCTTTCTAAGAGAGAACGTCATAGCACGCTCACTGCCCGCTTCCCAACTCTTGGTAACAGGATTTTGGCGCAAGCGGGGTTTGTTCTTGTCAGTGTTGAGCTACGAGCCTCGAGCTACGAGCTTGAACCCAAGGGCAAATAGGAGCGACGTTGCTATGTACCCCTCAAGTCTTTCACTAACCTGAGAAGATGCGAGGGAGCTTATGTTCAGACCTCTCTTGCTCGAGCATTTCCGCACAATGGTCAGACTGGGCTTAGCCCGGTCGCGCGTTCAACCTTTCCTCGAAAATAAGTCGGGCTGCGAGCTACGAGCTACGAGCTACGAGCAAACAGATGGTTTTGGTTTGCTCGAAGCTCGCGGCTCGAAGCTCGAAGCTCCACGTTGAGCTCCGGGAAGCTTTCGGTGGTAAACCGGGCCTGTAGCTCAGGTGGCTAGAGCGCACCCCTGATAAGGGTGAGGTCGGTAGTTCAACTCTACCCAGGCCCACCAGAATCAGCTGTCAGCCATCAGCTCTCAGCCGTCAGTTTTTACTGATAGCTGACAACTGAAAGCTGATAGCTATAAGGGGCTGTAGCTCAGCTGGGAGAGCGCCTGGTTTGCAACCAGGAGGCCACCGGTTCGATCCCGGTCAGCTCCACCAAGATTGTTGAGGCGGCGGCATGAAGGACCACGGCGACTTGCGTCGGCATCCGGGAATCTCGATGCATAAGATTCCGGTTGCTGGTGTTGGCGGGGCGATTTTTACGGTTGGGATAATCGTACTCGCTTTACTCGGCCTTCCGATCGCGAAATGGTTTTTTGCTGGTGCCGTAATCCTAGGTGTCGGGGTGGTTGGCATCCTCAGCCTGTTTCGGAAGCTGCGCCCGCAGACCGAGGTTGAACAAGTCCAACTTAACGTTGGGCGTCAAAATCGACAACCGTGAATCAGTTCACGGTCCAAAGAAAGTCGCTTTGACGCCGAACATTGGGTTGGAAGCAACCCAAACCCGCCCAGGCGGGTCAGCCAGCGCAAGCTGGCGAGGACGAACTTTGACAACTGAATAGATTGGGCAAATTACAAGGCGAAGTAAATTTTTATGAGTGCCATTGTTGCCTGCTGGTGTGGAACTGCGGTTTCAAAGTTTCAGGTCGGGAATTTCGGGTTCGCTCGAAGCTCGCGGCTCGAAGCTCGAAGCTGCTCTCCGCGATGAGCAGGCTGGCGCCATGAGTTTACTCGGCGTGATTGGAACTGTGTGTTACTGGCTCGAGCTCGAAGCTCGCGGCTCGTAGCTCGCAGCCCAAGTGCAACGAGTAAATTTTGTGGTCAAGCTACTAAGGGCGCATGGTGGATGCCTTGGCAGAAGACGGCGATGAAGGACGTGGCAAGCTGCGATAAGCCTCGGGGAGCCGCAAGCAGGCTTTGATCCGGGGATTTCCGAATGGGGAAACCCACGGGGGTAAAACCCCCGTACGGCCCGATGAATCCATAGTCGGGTGCGAGCAAACCCAGGGAAGTGAACCATCTCAGTACCTGGAGGAAAAGAAAGAAACCTCGATTGCGAAAGTAGTGGCGAGCGAAATCGCATCAGCCTAAACCTGTTTCACCTTCGGGTGACACAGGGGTTGTAGGGCCAGCAACAGTAGAGTTACCAATCCGGTGATTAGTCGAAGCCCTCTGGAAAGAGGGGCCATAGAGTGTGATAGCCACGTAGGCGAAAATCATCCGGACTCGAAGCTGGTACCTGAGTATCGCGGGGCACGAGAAACCCTGCGAGAAGCTACGGGGACCATCCCGTAAGGCTAAATACGTTCTTCTGACCGATAGTGAACCAGTACCGTGAGGGAAAGGTGAAAAGAACCCCTGCGAGGGGAGTGAAATAGTACCTGAAACCGTGTGCCTACAAACGGTGGGAGGACTATGCGGCGCAAGCCGAAAGTCTGACCGCGTGCCTATTGCATAATGAGCCGGCTAGTTATTCTTGTCAGCAAGGTTAAGCGAAAGCGAGCCGTAGCGAAAGCGAGTCCTAATAGGGCGAATCAGTTGGCAGGAATAGACGCGAAGCGGGATGATCTACCCTTGGCCAGGCTGAAAGTAAGGTAAAACTTACTGGAGGGCCGAACGGCTGTTTGTTGAAAAAAGCTCCGATGAGCTGAGGGTAGGGGTGAAAGGCTAATCAAATTCCGTGATTGCTCGTTCTCTCCGAAATAGCTTTAGGGCTAGCCTCGTATGATTTGTCGTGGTGGTAGAGATCTGAATGGACTATGGGGCTTTCCAGCTTACAGAATCCAATCAAACTTCGAATGCCATTGAACAACCAGTACGGGAGTCAGACAGCGGGGGCTAAGCTTCGTTGTCGAGAGGAAAACAGTCCAGATCGCCTGCTAAGGTCCCAAAATACAAGCTAAGTGGGAAAGGAAGTCGGAACGCCCAGACAGCCAGGAGGTTGGCTTAGAAGCAGCCATCCTTTAAAGAAAGCGTAATAGCTCACTGGTCAAGCGGTCCGGTGCCGACAATTTAACGGGGCTTAAGCTTGGTACCGAAGCAGCGAATGCACATCTTAACGGGTGTGCGTGGTAGGAGAGCATTCCCAACAGTTTGAAGCCAGACTGAAAAGACTGGTGGACGGTTGAGAAGAGACCCTGCCGGCATAAGTAGCGATAACGGAGGTGGGAACCCTCCGCGCCGAAAGTCTAAGGTTTCCTGAGAAAGGTTAATCCGCTCAGGGTCAGGCGGTCCCTAAGGCGAGGCCGAAAGGCGTAGCTGATGGACATCCGGTTAATATTCCGGACCTCCCTTGTGTTCGTTATCACGATGGGGTGACGCAGGAGGATAAGCAGGCCGTCCTATGGCTATGACGGTCGATGCGTGTAAGGTGTTTCCGGTAGGCAAATCCGCCGGGAAGTTATCACTGAGACGCAAAGCAGTAACCCGTATGGGTGAAAGCTGCCGATTCCACGCTGCCAAGAAAAACCTCTAAGGAGAACGTAAGGGAACCGTACCTCAAACCGACACAGGTAGACGAGGAGAATATCCAAAGGCGCTCGTGAGAACAGTTGGTAAGGAACTCGGCAATATAACCCCGTAACTTCGGGAAAAGGGGTGCCTCACTAGGGTGCAAGCCCGAAGAGGCCGCAGAGAAATGCGCACTGCGACTGTTTAACAAAAACACAGGTCTCTGCAAAGTCGAAAACGACGTATAGGGGCTGACGCCTGCCCGGTGCTGGAAGGTTAAAGGGAGAGGTCAACCGCAAGGTGAAGCTTCGAACTGAAGCCCCAGTGAACGGCGGCCGTAACTATAACGGTCCTAAGGTAGCGAAATTCCTTGTCGGGTAAGTTCCGACCTGCACGAATGGCGTAACGAAAGTGCGACTGTCTTGCCGACTGGCACGGCGAACTTGTAGTGCCGGTGAAGATGCCGGTTGCCCGCAACTAGACGGAAAGACCCCGTGCACCTTTACTATACCTTTACCATGAACTATGGCCCTTGCTGCGCAGGATAGGTGGGAGGCTTTGAATCCAGGCTCTCGGGCTTGGAGGAGCCAACGGTGAGATACCACCCTGCGAGATCTGTGGTTCTAACTTACTCCCGTGATCCGGGAGAGGGACATGGTAAGGCGGGTAGTTTGACTGGGGCGGTCGCCTCCTAAATTGTAACGGAGGCGCGCGAAGCTACGCTCAGGCTGTTTGGAAATCAGCCGACGAGTGCAAAGGCATAAGCGTGGTTAACTGCGAGACCAACAAGTCGAGCAGATGCGAAAGCAGGCCTTAGTGATCCGGTGGTTCTGCATGGAAGGGCCATCGCTCAACGGATAAAAGGTACGCCGGGGATAACAGGCTGATCGGAGCCAAGAGTTCATATCGACGCTCCGGTTTGGCACCTCGATGTCGGCTCATCGCATCCTGGAGCTGTAGAAGGTTCC